>Ga0209588_1000066_pt1 | contig 36221 bp, 27 predicted proteins | sample Rivendell_Oct201_10_FD_188351 | JGI IMG/M metagenome (GOLD analysis project Ga0209588, IMG submission 188351) | Vadose zone soil microbial communities from the Eel River Critical Zone Observatory, Northern California, USA -... | ecosystem: Host-associated > Plants > Roots > Rhizosphere > Soil ...
GACAGTTTTCGCAGGTGCAAGATATCGGCTAGATTCAGCGCGCGGATCTTACGGATTAGAATCGCCTGCCCCGATTCCGGATCAGGGCTTAGTCTGCGGTTGTCCGGTTTGTAAAAGAATGGTCTGCGAATTGCTGCTTCCGAAGAACGGGCGAAAGTTACTCTTTGTTAATTCCCCCTGACTGCGAGTTTCGTGTCGCGACCATCGAGTGCAATTGAGATTTCGAGCAAACCCCCCGCCAGGTAACGTGTTTTCTGCCGGAGACAGGCCGATCAGGGCTTGGAATGGCCGAGTCAGGCTTTGCAGGAATTCCGATTAAACACCGATTAAACCGCGATTAAACTGCCCGCCCTTGACAGACTTAGGATCAGGGCTTATTCTGAACGATTTCCCAGTGGGAGAAGTGTTTCTTTTCGGCCTATTTTGCCTTCCACGTAAACGCTTTCACCGGCTGGAACTCTGCCAGCGCGTCTGTAACCCAGCCATACTTTTTCTTCTGAGCCTCCAACACCTTCTTGGCTAGTCCACTCTTCATGTCGAGAAACTTGGCGTTCCCCTCGAGTATCGCCTGGCGTTTCGAGCCGTCGGCCAACATTACAGTAACCGCAGGATTATGTCTGAGATTCCGATAACGTGCTGTCGCCTCGTCTACTCCGAGATAGAATACTCCGTCAACTACCACCAGGTCGGTGGGAGATAGATGGGGTCTATCGTCAGGCCTTACGGTCGCAGCGACTGTAAGGACTCGACTATTGGCAAGCTCAATTACCTCGCTAGCTGTCAGAGGGTTCTGACTGTACACCGACTTTGTATGAGAGCTGGCCTGGCTGAGTGAGTCTCTTATGATCGATTCTAGGCTGGACAACACTGCTCCGGCTCCAGAAGACATGAACGGCGGATAAGACGATTGTCCTATCTGCTAAATCTCGCAGATTTTCCGACGAACGGATTCACGAGCTTCTCGTCACCGATTGTTGTCTCCGGTCCATGGCCCGGATAGACCACGGTCTCATCGTCCAGGTTGAAGAGCCGATCCTTGATCGAATGAATGAGGGTCTGGAGGTCTCCTCCTGGAAGATCCGTTCTACCGATGGACTGGTTGAAGAGAGCATCACCTGTAAAGACGTATCCCGTCCCGGACAGGCTGATGCTGCCCGGCGAGTGTCCAGGAGTGTGAAGAACCCGGATCGACTCTTCTCCCACTCTCAGAACGTCGCCATCCTTGAGGTAGCTGTCAACCTTGGGCGGCGGAGGAACCTCGAACCCCATGATCTGGCGAACGCGACTCTGCATAGACTCAAGCATAGACAGATCATCACGGTGGATCAGAAACGGAATCTTCAGCTTAGCACGTATCGCATCGACCCCCAGTACATGATCGAAGTGAGTGTGAGTCGCAATGATCCGGGTGGGCTTGACCTTGATGTCTTCGACGAAGCGGACGATCCTCTCAGGTTCATCGCCTGGATCGACAATTATCGCCGCAGAATCAGACTGTAGAATGTAGCAGTTGGTCTGCAGCGTACCAACAACTATCGTGTGTATCTTGTTCAATTCCCGATCCATTGTGACATCGTTAACAGCTGAATATGAAGTTGGAATCATACGCGTCGATTCTTCAACTTAGCAGGAAACAAAATCGGGCGACAATGAGCCTCTGGAACGGACAGGTCAATCTGTGAAACCTTAAGCTCTATGCTCCCCATCGAACTCTTGAGCGAGTCGAATGCCCACGGTCCACCGCGTCGTCTTCGGCGATTGTCGTGCGATGAAGGAGATTCCCAACGAATCCATTCAACTCACAGTCACGAGTCCACCCTATTACAATGCCCCCTTTGACTATCCAGGATTATTCAGAGACTACGACGAATTTCTCGAGCTGATTCGAGAACTCAGCCAGGACCTCTTCCGAGTCTCGGCTCCGGGACGAATATCGTGTTTTGTCACCGACGACATGCTCGTAAAGGGTCAGAAGTATCCTGTCGTAGCAGACACTACGCGACTCATGATTGAGGCTGGCTTCCGATACAGAGACCGCATAGTCTGGGTCAAACCCAAAGGCTACGTCCGAATAAGCAGGAGAAGCGGGGTTGTCATTCAACACCCTTATCCAATGTATTACTATCCCGACAATATTCAGGAGAGCATTCTAATCTTCCAGAAAGGAAAGTTCGACTACTCCTACCTGCGAGAGCTACCTTCGAAACGACGAGAGAGCTCTAAGATTCCCCTAGACAAATACAACGGCGATGGGTGGTATCTCACGGTGTGGAACATCACGAATGTTCTGCCTCTAGGCGAGAGACTGGAGAAGGGCATCGCCGCATTTCCCGAAGAGATTCCTAGACGACTGATCCGGCTATTCAGTTTCAATGGCGAAACGGTTCTGGACCCTTTCTTAGGATCAGGCACGACCATGAAAGTCGCGCGGGAATTGGGTCGTAACAGTTGGGGCTACGAGATAGATGATAGATTGCAGAGAATCATCAAGCAGAAAATGGCGGGAAAGCATGATCAGGACTCGAAGCTCGAATTCCGGTTCAGAGAAGGGCCCAAGAAAGTTCAACGATCGGTTCGATCGAGAACCGGAAACAGATCTCATGTTGCAATAAAGACAAAGCTATCATAAACAAGTCGCTCTTAGTTATTCCAATACTGTCTTGTCGTGATGAACTGCAACTTGGCCTCTAGGAGGTCCTTGTAGAACTCATCATCGGTCTCATGCATCTTCGACAAGACCCTGCTGGCTGTCTGGGGCCCGATTCCATAGACTGACTGAGCAATTACTGCTCTCTTTCCATAGGCAATCACAAGATCAGCGGAACGGCGTGCTCGCGTCAGAGCCTTCTGCTCGTTCTCGTCTAACCCTTGCCTACTTCTCTTCTTGTCAAGGGAGCTAGCCACATAGCCACTGGACCAGAATAGTGGAGCCAGCAGTTTAGAACTGCATTTTGGACAAGACGGATGTTCCTCTAGGTTGGCAATGGTGACGCTATTCGCTAGATTTGCACAGTCGAAGCAGAGTAGATCAATGGCTCTCCCTTCAATGGAGATTCGCAGTCTAGCCATGTTGTCGGCGGCAACATTTTCCGGAGCGATTAGTTCCGGAATGTCAACATGCCGATAGAGAATGTGATACGCCAGTGGTGTGGGCTTATCTTTGGACCGGAAGAATCTGACTTCGAGATTTCGTTCTTTTATCTGTTTGAAGATTTTCTTAACTCCTTCGAAGTCCGCGCGTTCGACTTGAGCCTCCCGAATAGTCTCATCATAAATCGGGGTTAGTCGGAACCTAACCTGGAGCTCTTTCATCGCGCCGCCATACATGAGCCGGCCACGGTTCAACGCTCCAAATCTCTCAGCGATCTGTTTCATCTGTAGTTCCCACGGAAAGTGTCGGTGTAACACCCCATGACAAGCCCCTCCTAGAACTGGCTCGTCGACTCCGAAGACCTTTTTGATGAAGAGATCTTCGAGATCCAAATCCGCTGTGTCCGCAGTCATCTCGTAGAGTATCCTGTATGAATCCCACCACCACATTCGCACGAGACCCTGGCGCCGGAACAGCTCCTCGATCACTTCACCCAATGTGAAGTTGAGGACATCTCCCAAATGCGTGTGAATTATGATATAGCGATCAAACCCTTCGACCAGAACTCGATCATTGGTCGGGACGGGAGCACCCGTTGCCCTATGAGTCTCTATCTCTTCGACGGCCCTGCGCACTCCGTACGGGTCCGCGGGCCATATTCGGGATAGCTTCTCTACAACAGGAGCGCGAGTCTTCTGCTCGTCCAACAGCTGATTGATTTGTTTCCTATATTCTCCCACTCGGATTGCCAGTTCACCTGGAACGGGAAGTATCTGTCCATCCCATCCCGGAATGGCTGCAGTAGGATCATTGATGGGGAGGACGTACACCTTGCCGTCGTCGGTGATCTGTTTCATCTGCCAGACCCGTCCCTTGATTATGAAGTTCAAGCCGACATGAGCCATTGTAAGCATGAATTCTTCGCCGAGGATTCCAACCGATTGCTGGCTCGTCAGATCGACCACCTGGTAGCGTCGTTCGTCCGGAATCATGCTCAGGTTCTCGTAGTAGTACATCCTAGTCCGAGAAGTCCGGTAGACTGTCTGGTCGTCTCGTTTCAGATGTCCCATCTTCCGCATGAACTCGACGACCTTCTCCAATTCAGCATCATCGAGCTGAGAGTAGGGAAACGCTCGCTTCAGAACTTGCTTGATGTGGCCAAGAGGGACGCTGCCTTCCGAGTCCATCAATAGTCCCGCGATCTGGTGAGCTAGGACATCGAGAGCTCGGTGGTGGATGATAGTTGGTTCGAGTCGGCCTTCCTTGGCTAGGCCGATGACGCCTATCGACTCCAACAGATCCTCTGTTGACACAGCCACGAGCACTCCTTGCGAGGTTCGCGTGAGACTGTGGCCGGACCTTCCAACGCGCTGGACAAGACTATTGACCTGCCGCGGGGACATGTACTGGACGACAAGATCAACGGAACCGATGTCAATTCCCAGCTCCAAGGTACTCGTGCAAACGAGTCCTTTGATCTGACGATCCTTGAATGCCTCTTCCGCTCGGACCCGCTCTTCTTTGGGAAGTGAGCCGTGATGGACCATTATCTTCTGGCCCATCATGTTGAACTTTGAACCGAGCATCTCCGCGTTGACGCGACTGTTGACGAAGATCAGAGTGGAATCATGAGCTTCAACGAGATCTGAGACGAGAGCCAGCCGGGCTGCCGCTTCAGGCGCTGTATACAGGCGTCGTGCTAGTTCTTGATCTTCTTCGCCTGGGGGCGGATACTCGATCTTGTATCGAGTATCCTTGCTAAGTGGGATCTGGACGATCCTAACTTGATTGCTGCCTCCCAGAAACCTCGCGATCTCGTCCGGGTTCCCGACAGTGGCAGACAACCCTACCCTCTGAAAGCTCGCGGGAGTAATCTCTTCTAGCCGTTCCAGGCCGACAGTTAGTTGAACTCCTCGTCGATCGCCTGCGAGTTCATGGATCTCATCAATCACGACTGACTTGACGTGACGAAGATGTGATCTCATCCTCTTCCCGGGCAGGATGGCCTGTAATGTTTCAGGGGTCGTAATGAGAAGATCTGGTGGCCTGCCTGCCATGCGTCTGCGATCAGCCGCGGGAGTGTCCCCATGCCTAATCTCAACCGAGAACCCCAGCTTGGCGGACCAGACCTGGAGTCGTTTGAGCAAGTCCCGGTTCAGGGCTCGGAGGGGTGTGATGTAGAGTAGCGAGATTCCTTGCCGAGCCTCATCCTGCACCATCTTGTCGATAAGGGGTAGGAGAGCAGCCTCAGTCTTTCCTGAGCCTGTCGGCGCGATTATCAGGACGTTCTCGCCCTGAGCCACCAATGGAATTGCCTCGGTCTGAGGCGGCGTGGGCTTGGAAATTCCAGTCTCCTGGAGGAGACTCTTCAAGGGGGGTGAGAGCAGAGCAAAGGCTTCTGGCATAGCTACAACTCCTAGGCGGAGAAACTAGTAGTATCTTCTCTGGAAGATAAAGTCCCTAGATAACAAAAAGTATGGTGGGATGCCTAGCCGAAGAGCCGACCTCCGGTCAGGTCTGAATATCGTATTCCCAGGGTTTCATAACCCCTATGTCTATTTCTTGTCAGTAATCTTTTTCACAAATTCTCGGTAGTCTTCGGGTCTCATCAACGTACTAAGCTCCTTCTTTAGATCGTCCGGTCTGATTATTGTTATCCATCCCTTCTCATAGGGACTCTTGTTGACAAGCTCGGGAGCATCAGATAGTTCGCCATTCACCTCAAGGACAACACCTGAGACCGGAGAATACACATCGGCGACCGCTTTCACGGACTCTACCGTCCCGAGACTCTGCATTTGCGCTACCTTGGCTCCGACCTTTGGAAGATCAACGTACACGATCTCGTGTAACGAGTTTTGCGCGTAGTCAGTGACGCCTATTCGACAATTAGCGCCTTCTACATGGACCCATTCGTGCTCTTTCGTGTAGTAGAACTCTGCAGGGATCTGAAATTCGCCCTTCAAAGTCTAGACACGGGAATTTCTAGGCATTAACCCGTCCCGTATAATAGTCTGGTCTCATCAGGAAATCTATCAGTCTAACTCTTACTTGCCTGAATCCGCTTCAAGAGTGCGGGCACTTGCCGCCAGCTCTTTGCCTTCAGAACCTTCGGCATCGCTCCCACGCTCCGATTCCACGGCCTCTCGTAAAGCACGCCCCATGCGGTTGGGCTCCGTGAGATGAGGGGCATGAGGTCAGGGGCATCATCAATGTACACATCATAATCCAAGAGAACCTTGTCTCTCCAGCCCAAGACTCTAACGAAACGGCGGTACCGAACTTTCTGGCTGTCGACCCAATCTCTAGCAGCCTCTAAAGTTCTCTTGCTCCGACCAGTTACGATGTCCAGATCACCAAACTTCTCTATCCGCGCAACCTTCTCAGCGATCTCTGGTTCTGTTGGAGGAATCGCTGACCATTCGTCCCACGACTCGTCTAGTATGCGGTAGAAATCGTCTTTTGAGATTGGAGTCTTCTTCCACCAAGACCAACTGTCAATGTCCTCCATCCTCAAACGTGTGCCAAACTCTTTGTTAGCTCGCTCGCACCAGACAAGCATCGACTCAGCAAGTACCCCGTCCAAATCCACTGCAATCTTCAATTTGGCAGGCGGTGCTTTCGGCAACTGCTTTGAACTCTAGATTAGAAGCGAGGCTTTAACCTTGAAAATTGAAACGAATCGAACTGTCATGCGGCCAAGACGAAGAAACGCTAAAGACATACGCTTTTAGTCAAGCCAACAGCGTCCGCAAAACAATACGGATCTAAACAGGAATGACTGATCCAACAGTCGTCATAATCGGATCCTTTCTCCTCGCGTTCAAAGCCATACTAATCGAGGGGAGCGAGGTCGCAATTCTCTCCCTAGCTACGATAAAACAACTTGGAAGAAGTAACATCCTCTTTGGAGTCATTGCTGGGGGACTGGGCTCCATCGTCACTTTCCTCGTCGTTTGGCGCATCTTTCTTTTGCTCCCTGCAATCATTATTGACTTTGCAACCGCAATAGTTCTCTTCTACTTCTCAAGCCGGTTCCTCCGCGGCTTCGTCAAATACGCAATCAGACACAAGTCATTCAGAGACAAAATGGCTCGCATGGGAAAAGAGGTCATTGACAAGGATCTCAAACGCGAAGGGGCGACTGACCCGGCTCAACCGATCCGCTTTTCCATTCCCAACTCGCTGCCGGTCCTCTCCATTACTCTCACTGAAGGCTTCGAGGCAAGCCTCGTTTTAGCGGCGGCGGGGGCTTTCAATATCCAGTGGACATTGATCGGTGCAGTCGTAAGTCTAATAGTCCTGATCGCTGTCTCCGCAGTCTCCTACGATTATCTGATGCGAGTACCCAGATGGTTGTTGGATCTGATAGCTGGAGTAGTTCTTCTCTCCTTTGGACTCATCTTCTTCGCTAGTGGAGTTCTTTCTGCGCTGACCGGGACAACCTAACGGTTTTCCGTGCAGAAGATTGTCAAAGTTTGATTGTTGACCTTACAATCGCGTGAGTGTACTATTGTTTCCTTCCGTAGACCGCACAGACGATTCCAGCAGTCAATGGAACTGACTTCGCGTCAACGAGGCCTTCCTCTTTCAATAGATCCGCAATCTGTTCTCCGGTTCTTGCTCTCAGTATGGATCGACCCAAGTAGGAGAGTGTATTCCCCCAAGCTTCCGAGACCATTCGGCCGAAGAACGGGAAGAGGCCGAGCAAATAGTCATAGTAGAAGATCTGAAAGAGGCGGTTATGTGGACGAGCAAAATCTAGTGATATTACGACCCCTCCAGGAACCGTGGCACGCGACATTTCACGAAAAGTCAACTGGGCACTGGAGACATTTCTGAGGGCGAGGCTGATAGAGGCAGATCCGAAGCAATCATCTCGGAACGGAAGATTCTCCGCTCGCGCCAAGACCCAGTCAACCTTGTCCCCAAAATTCCTTGCTTGCAGTCTCCACCTGGCAGTCTTCAACATGGAAAGAGTGAGGTCCACACCGACGACGAACCCGTCGCTGGAGACGACCCTGGCGAATTCGGCTGCCAGGAGCCCCGTCCCAGTGGCGACATCGAGCACACGCTCGTGGCCCTTTGGTCTGGTGCGGCTTACAATATAGGCTCGCCATCGCCTGTCCTGCGCGAATGAGAGAAGGGCTAAGAGAACATCGTATTCTAGCGGGACTCTTGAGAATAGGCTCCGGACATACCGGGCCTTAACATCGAACACGGGCTAGGCCGTGGAAGATTTCGGCGTGCTAGGACTTGACCTTCTGAAACTGTAGGCGACACCCGCTATTCCTACGACGACCAAGAGCACAGCGAACACGATAGGCAGCAGTTGGGCAGCGGTGTATAGTACAAGCAGGAGAACACCGAAACCCCCGATTAGGGCTCCCCAGCCCACCACCATTGCCCGAGGCGGCGCATACGCGTTCGCTGGAGGAAAAACAAATGCTTCAACGATCAACCACGCACCGAAGAACGTAAAGACCAAGGGAAAGACCGCGAAAATGTTGAACCCTGTGAGGAGTGATGCGAGAATGAGCCCCCCGAGAATGATCAAGAAAGCACTAGCATTGAGAGGTGCCCAGGGAACACGATTCATATTGAATCAGTAAACCAGATGAGTTCCCCTGTTTATAGTTCTGTTGTGGCCTCTAATCGTGTAGTGAGTGTCCCGTTCAGACGTGATTATAGATCGATGACTCTTCAAAGGTTCCCGTGTTCATCTCCTGCTCGATCTCGCGCAACATGAGAATCCTCTTGTAAGTCGGTGGGTGGGTCATGAAGAGCTGAGCCGCCTTCCGCCAGTTCGACTTAGCCTCAGCCTCCATAGCCATTTCCAACTCTCTCTCGCTAAGGACTCCATCATGATCCAAATCGTATTTTGACTTCTGTTCCATAATCTGTGCCACGTCCTGTTTTGCTTGGGCCGGGTCTTCGATGAAGAAGGCTCTAGCGCCATGCGGCTCGCCTGGAGCCAATGACAATCCGTAAGCTATCTTGGTCAGAGCACTCTCTAGTTCTCTAGGCTGTCTGGTCAGATAGGCGGAGTAGGCGTCGGCGTAGCTCTCGCGAAGACGGGTCAGTCTCAAAGCCAGCAGAGTCGTCAGAATGTAGACTACGTAAGCAACGACCGCGATGATTATCAGCGCCCCAGCACTATTGTTCCGATTAGACCCCCGACCACTATTCCCGCTAACGTAGCCTCCCCAAAGCACAGACCGTGCGATGAGATACGCGACCAACGGTATGGCAGAGATCATTGTAACAACAATAAAGTCACGATGCTTGACGTGCCCGAGCTCGTGTGCAATGACGCCCTCTATCTCGTCCTCGTCCAACCGTTGAAGCAGTCCCTGATGAACCGCCAGCGTAGCGCTCTTCTGTGTCCGCCCGAACACAAACGCATTCGGTGTAGGGTCAGGTGAAATGGCCAATCGTGGCATAGGAATGCCTGACGTCGAGGCCATCTGGGAAACCTTGGTCTCGAGCCATCGATTCTCCCCCGGAGCTAGATAGTGGAGTCGACTAGTAGCTTTGACAATGACGGGACCGATCAAATACTGTAGCAGGATAATGAAGAAGGCGCCCACAAAGCCGAGGACAAGGGCCGTCGTAGGGTCAAGAAAGAATACAGAAACAATAGTCAGAAGGCCGAGAAAGATAGCGAAGACCAGTATGATGGTGAAGCTCATCGTTCGCTTCAAAGCGCCCAATCCCGCCATGATACATTCCTGATCCTAGAGAACTTAATCCGGCCCTTCTTTAATTCTATCCTGGAACAAGAGGAAAATCCTGGCCCATGTCTCAGATTGTTTCAGAGATCAAATGCCCGAACTGCGGAGCCCAGCTCAACCTAACCCCGGGAGAGCTAGTAGCTACTTGTAGGTACTGCGGCTACACATCTGTAGTTGGCGCAAACACTCCATTCCAGCTCCAACACGGCCTCATAGTCAACAACCTCAACAACACCCGAATCACACAGGATCTTCAGGACTGGATGAGTTCCGGATTCATGAAACCAGGAGACCTGGCCAAGAAGAGCAAACTCACAATGCTAGAACTCAGATACCTTCCCTTCTGGCTAGTACCCCTCACTGCCACCAGCACATACGAAGGAATGATTGAACGAATCTCACCACCGACACCACGCAAAGGTACGATCCAGAACGAATACGATTGGCTAGTCCTAGGCAGAAAGGCCGCGGAATTCCCAACCCGAGACTACAGAGTGCCGGCTGAGGGAAAGATACCCTTCGACTTCACCAAGATAGAGCCCCAAGCAAAGTTTCTGAATAGCGAACTGGACAGCGATGAAGCCGTCATTCGAGCGAAAGATGAAGTTGAGGAGAACCAGCGATTCCTCTTGAAACAGGAAGTGGACCAAGTAACACAGTTCGACACCAGTTTCAGCATTGAGAAGCCCACCTACCTTCACGCACCACTGTGGTTCCTTCAATACGAGTATAAGGGAAGGAGCTACAACGCTATCATCGATGGCAGCAGTGGAAGTATTATCAGAGCAGATATTCCGCAAACAGACTTCAAAATGATCTAAACCAGCTGGAGCGGGGCTCCTTCAGAAACAAGCGGGACTTGCCTTTAATGGCGCACACTAGCACAATCACCCTCAACATTACAAAATAGCGAGAGCCTCTCCTCCAGCATTCATCGCTTTACCTCGATCAGGGAACGTGATCGAAGAAGTAATATTGCGCGAAAGAGGTACCTCGAACTAGTTGTACAACGGATTCTCACTACAGGAAAAACTGCAGGATTGAACGGTTCTTTCGGGGAAGAAGAGACAGCGGCGGAGGAGTTATCACTAGTGAACTTGACGGGAGAATTCTGGTATTAAGTGTCACGAAATTGCTCCTTAGCATAAGGCTTCACTGGGAATGAAGTGACGCTGTATTGGAGGAAAGCCAGCTTGGAGCAGTACAATCCCACTTTTATTCGTCCATAATCACGCCATAGCCCCAGCACCACAAATGAAAACGAGTCCAAAGAGTGCTTTCGGAAGGGCATTCTGCTCGACAGCGAACCTCGGGGCAGGCTTTGACGTCTTCGGACTCGCACTCAACAAGTACTCAGACAGAGTCCGGCTCAAGTTGACCTCAGGCAGAAGGATCAGAATATTCGTCAAGGGAACAATGGGTCAAGCTATCCCGAGGGAGGCGAACAAAAACTCAGCGGGCCCCCCGGCAATCGCTCTACTCAAGAAAGCCGGACTGAAGGGCGGACTGGAGATAACTATTGAAAAGAATGTACCTCAGGGTTTGGGACTTGGAAGTAGCGGGACAACCGCAGCAGCGTGTACTAAGACCCTCGATCATCTTCTTGACTTGGGACTCTCAAATGACGAGCTAGTGCGAATCGCAAGTCTCGGCGAGAAAGCGGTGGCTGGAACCGCCCATGCCGACAATGTTGCCGCGTCGATTCTAGGTGGATTCGTAATCGTCTACGGTAGCCCCGTTAAAACGATATGTCTCAAGCCGCCCCCTGGCATAACAACTGTGGTAGTCTCACCACAATTTGCTGTGAGGCGGAACAAAACGAGAAAGGCGCGGCAAATTGTCCCGAAAAGAGTCGAGGTCAGAAAGGCGATACTGAACATAGGAAGAGCATCCGCAATCGTCGCGGGATTCGCTAGAGGTGATATTCGGATGATCGGGACAGGGATGGAAGATGATATCGCTGAGCCATATCGAGAACACTTGATACCTGGGTTCAGACAGGTGAAGAGAGAAGCGCTAGAGGCTGGTGCGGCGGGAGTGTCGATTAGCGGTGCCGGACCGAGTGTAATTGCCCTCGTTGATCGAAAGGCTCACGACCCCCGACTTGTCGGACGTGCGATGCTCAGAGGCTTTGCACAGAACAATATCCGTTCAACATGGTTCGTTGCCAACCCTGCCCCTGGAGCGACAATTATCGGAGCAAGCTAGAGTGGCCTGGCATTACCGCCTCAGATGCTTCAACTGCCATACCGAGTATCTCCCTCAGACAACGAATCATGCCTGCAGGAAGTGCGGAGGTCTACTTGAGATAAGCTTCGATATCTCATCAAAGAAGATTCCCTGGAAGAACAGATCCCCTGGGGTCTGGAAATATCGAGAAATCCTTCCACTTGATGACGATCGTTTCATCACATCCCTCTATGAAGGTGGAACAGGCCTTCACCACTGCCAGAGGCTAGGCCGAGAACTCGGACTCAAGAATCTCTACGTGAAGAACGAGGGAGAAAACCCAACCGGGTCGTTCAAAGACCGCGGAATGACGGTCGCAGTATCAAAAGCTCGAGAGCTACGAAAAAGGAGGATGGTGTGTGCTTCCACTGGGAACACTGCCGCCTCTCTCGCAGCCTACTCGGCAAAAGCCGGACTGGAATGCATCGTGTTCGTCCCTGCCGGGAAAGTCGCCAGGGGAAAGATGCTTCAGGTCATTATCCATGGAGCCAGGATTTTCCAAGTGAACGGCGACTTTGACCAAGCGATGACATCAGTCATCGAACTAACGGAACATCGAAAAGGCCTCTACCTGATGAACTCACTCAACCCGTTTCGACTGGAGGGACAGAAGACCCTCGCGTTCGAGGTCTGCGACCAGCTTACTAACAAGGCTCCTGACGCCATCGTGCTACCAGTCGGCAACGGCGGCAATATCAGCGCCATCTGGAAAGGGTTCAGCGAATTCCATGATCTAGGAATTGTGACGAAGAGACCGAGAATGATTGGAATCCAGGCCGAAAAGTCGGCACCCATCGCTCTGGCTGTTAAGAGCGGAAAGAACAGAATTACTCCGGTGGCTAGTCCCCAGACTCTTGCCACTGCGATCAGAATAGGTTCACCCGTCAACTGGGCTAAGGTGCTCCAGGCAATCAAGGAATCAGAAGGGTCAGCTGAGACGGTTTCTGACCGTGAGATACTGGAGGCCCAGAAAGAATTAGCGGCGAAAGAGGGACTCTTTGTAGAGCCTGCAAGCGCAGCTTCCATAGCTGGGCTCAGGAAGATGAGCGAATCAGGGGGCATCGACCGGTCAGAGGTTATCGTCTGCGTTACGACCGGACATGGTTTGAAAGATCCTTCCGTTGCTAACCGGCTGCGGCAGCCTGAGAGTTACGATCTGAAGATTACTGAGCCTCATTGGATCGAGCGTCTAGAGCAGGTCCTTTGAGAATTATCCTAGTCGGGTTCGGAAACGTAGGCAGATCACTGGCCAGGCTCCTAGTAAAGGAGAGGGACTGGATCATCAAAACACACGGTTTCGAACCTCAAGTCACTACGATAATTGACAGCCACGGACTATGCCGAAGCGACAATGGTCTGGACCTTGACTTGGCGCTGAAGACCAAGGAAAAATACGGAACGGTCCAAAGGTACCCGCGAAAAGGTGAACGGAGATCAACTGATTCGCGAGCCATCGCTGAAGAAGAAGCGGAAGTGCTCGTCGAGACCACCCCCTCCAACTTCCAGAACGGAGAACCTGGAATGTCCAACATCAAAGAAGGACTAACCAGTGGAAAACATGTTGTCACAGTAAACAAAGGTCCCTTGGCCCTAGCAATGCCAGCGTTACTGGAAATGGCAGCCCACAAGAAGCTGCAGTTGCGCTTCAGTGGGACAGTTGGAGGAGGAACGCCCTTTCTGAGCTTCGCATCGAAATGCCTGCCCGGAGAAAGAATACGTGGACTTCATGGAATCCTCAACGGGACGACGAACTATATCCTAACCCGAATGGAGGACGAGTCAATTGAATTCGAAACGGCCTTGACCGAGGCGCAGAAGAACGGCTACGCCGAGACAGACCCCTCCAACGATGTAGAAGGACTCGATACAGCTGCAAAGATAGTCATCATAGCCAACTGGGTGATGAAACAGCGAATACGTCTTAGAGACCTAGAAATAACAGGAATATCGAAGGTCACTGCTGAAAGACTTCAACAGGCAAGCCGCTACGGCGCGAGAATCAAACTCATCGGACGGCTGACAGAATCAAAAGCCTCGGTAAGGCCCGAAGAAGTAGCCCGAAACGATCCCGTCTGCGTGCCGGATACCTTGAATGCGGTAACATTCTCAACTGAACACGCTGGTGACGTGACCCTCATAGGCCACGGAGCAGGCGCAGAACAAACAGCGAGCGCCATCATACGGGACCTGGTCGATATCAGAAGCGAATACTCCGTCTAGGACGCCGGCACATGAAAGTAGTGATGAAGTTTGGAGGATCCTCACTAGCCAACGCGTCGAGAATCAAGAATGTAGCGCGAATAGTCCGACGATTCTCCGAAAACAACAAGATAGTTGTCGTAGCCTCGGCCATCGACGATGCGACGGACAGACTTCTGGAAATAGGCGAGGAAGCACAGAAGGGAGAGATCTCCAAAGCGAGGAACCTCCTCTCAAAGCTGAATTCGGTACATCTGAGCATCGGTCGAAAGATAGGCGCTCGGAGCACGTCCAAGGAACTCCTCTCGAAGATTGGCAAGTTGAACCTCGAACTGGAGAGGACGGTCGAAGGTATTTCGCAACTCAGAGAGCTTACCCCGAGAAGCAGAGACTACCTCCTGTCTTTCGGTGAACGTCTCTCGACCCCAATCGTGACAGCAGCTTTCCGAACGTCCGGGCTCAAGGCCCGAGCGTTTACCGGAGCCGAAGCGGGAATAACAACGGACGAAAATTTCGGCGAAGCCAAGCCCCTAACAGAGATAAGCTACCACCAGATACGTCGAAGCATAGAACCTAGCCTGGCCCGGAAGGAGATTCCCATTGTTACGGGTTTTATCGCGGCTACCGTCGAGGGCAGCATTACAACTCTGGGACGAGGCGGGTCAGATTATACTGCTAGCCTACTGGGAGCAGCTCTCGATGCAGAGGAAATCTGGATCTGGACGGACGTTGATGGACTTATGACCGCAGACCCTCGAATCGTCAAGAAAGCAACAGTATTATCAAATGTCTCGTTCGGCGAGGCTCTTGAGCTGTCTTACTTCGGAGCGAAGATGATGCATCCTCGAGCGCTCCTGCCTGCGGTTCAGAAAAGGATCCCAGTCCGGATCAGGAACTCGTCCAAGCCAGCGCGGGAGGGAACCTTAGTCTCCGCAAACGAGGGGGATAATGGAGGAAAGGTCGTGAAGGCGATCTCCATGATCCCGAGCGTTGGGATAGTCATGGTCAGCGGCACCGGGATGATGGGGGCTCCCGGCGTCGCGGCGAAGGTCTTTCAGACTTTTGGGATGAACAATGTCAACGTAATGATGATCTCTCAGGGATCCTCGGAGGCCACTATATCTTGCGTTATTGCTAGGAAAGATACTGAGAAAGCCGTCAGGGCACTGCAGCTTGCACTCCTTGGTCAAGGGTACGTAGAGAAGGTCGGAGCTGAAAGAGACGCGTGCATAATAGCTGTTGTCGGTTCAGGAATGAAAGGGACCCCAGGAGTTGCGGCGCGAATATTCGGGGCAGTTGCAAGAAGAAAAATCAACGTTCGCATGGTAGCACAAGGATCCTCTGAGTACAACGTTTCCTTCGTCGTGCCAGAGGGTAGAGGCCCGGACGCGGTGAGGGCGATTCATGAAGAATTCGGTTTGGGCACGTAATGATGCGCTGGATGTCGACGGGCTCAATCGTGAAATTCAGAGAATAGAATTCCCCTCAACCTCTGTAACGAGTGTGCTACCTCATTATTGTCACAACGTCTTTGTCAGAAGGCATATGATCCAAGCCAACTCTCTGTCCTGCATACTTCACGCTCTGCCCTGAGACGAGGGCATACTTTGCGCCCTCACTGAATCTAGGATGGATCTTCTTACAAACGTCCCTTAATGTCGAACTAGCTGGAAGGATCAAAGGCTTGTCTAAATCAGGTTCTCCATCTGGACGTTTCAAATAAATTCGTATGAAATTCAGTGTCTCCCAGATCCGTTCGGTGAGTATGTCTATGTTCAGACCCTTCTCCGCAGATATGGGCACGAAATCAGTTCCGACTTGTTTCTTTACAACGGCAAGATAATGCTCGTTGACGAGGTCTACCTTGTTAAGGACGACGAGTGCCGAAACGTATCTTCGGTTCCCCGTCAAGACATCGATGAGCTGGTCATCCGTGATGTCCTCGCGGATCAGAATGCTTCCGTTGCTTAGCCCGTATGCCTCAGCTATCCCTTTGACTGTCGCTTGGGAGAGCTTGGTGAGTTTGACACTGGTTGTTAGGGCCAGCCCTCCTTTGTTGGATTTTGTTATCACCACATCGGGTGGCTTCTGGTTGATTCGAATACCCATCTCGTGAAGCTCACGTTTCAACAGTTCTACCTGGCCGGGCTGAAAAACGTCCAGGATCAACAGGACAAGGTCAGCGTTACGAGCGACAGAGAGGACTCTGCGCCCCCTCCCTCTCCCAGAGGAGGCGCCGCTGATGATCCCGGGGAGGTCGAGAATCTGAATGTCAGCGCCGTTGTATCTCAATATTCCTGGGACTACAGTTAGCGTCGTAAATGCGTAGGCAGCAACCTTCGACTTCGCATTCGTGAGACGATTGAGGATAGTAGACTTGCCAACGCTGGGGAGACCGATGAGGACAACGGTTGCGTCTCCGCCTTTGCGAATCTCGAAAGCTGGACCCCCACTCTTCGATGTGGAAGCCTCGAGTTCCGCCCGCACTCTGGCGAGCTTCGCTTTCAATAGACCGATATGATGCTCGGTGTGCTTATTGATCTGGGTCTTCTTCATCTCCTCCTCTATCTGCTTGATTTTTTCAGGAAGACCCATACTATCCTAGCCTCATCCACCACCAACCAACGCGCAGTCGGATATAGTGAACTTTTGCTCCATTGCTCAATGAGAGCGGACGGGGACAGGAAAACTGCGGGGCTAGTTTGAAGACCCGGAAAACCTGACTAAACAGAAGACGTCAGCATTTCAAGTCTCTTGCAAACGAAATGGTCGTAGGACATGGATAATATCGTAGCGATCGTCGGCCGCAAGCATCCGCAGAAATCATAGGTTGCTATCGTCTGGCAAGTATTTTTGGAATTAGGAACACGAGGAGGGGGCCGAACACCAGCAAAATGAAGAAAGTTGCGAAGAGAGATATTTCGGAGAGCAGATTTGCTATCCTCTGTTGCGAGATACTGCTCGCCTCAACAAGCCCGAACTGGCCGTGGTATACAGGGTCAGAGCCAGAAGCAAGGCTGACAGATTCCTGGATGCTACTTCCACGGGCAAGGGCCGTCACGAGCGTGGAGGTCGCGGAATCCGTAAATTGCGCGCTGACCGAATTGTCGAACCCGATTAGATAGCTAGCTCCCCTATCGGTGAAGGCAGCGGCAAAGGTCTCCCTGTCTCCAGGATCGCCACAACCCATCAAAACAATGATGGAATTCTGGAATCTTCCGTGAGACTGGCTGGTAATGAACTGGGCCGTGACGGCGAAATACTCTACTGGAGTTCCTATCGTGGCTGGAGATACATCGCCAGCGAGCTGTTCGAACACGTACTTGGCGCTAGTGTAGGGTTCGGATGTAATGAGAGCTGCATGTGCTGTGTGGGCTCGTATGATCACGAGACTGTACCCTTCAGAGGGAAGATTCGCAAAATTGTCCACTGTGAACTTGTCTGGACCGACATAGTCAACGGAGTAGCCGGCAGAGGAGAGTGTCTTCGTTACATTGCTGGTGAACAGAGGGTCCGGATAGCTCACTGACAGCCCATCGATTAGCACAGCCCTCAAACCATGCGGACTGGCTCCAGGCAACCAGAATCCATACTGCCACACCCAGAAAGATGCTCCAAATCCGATTATCAGAAGAATAGTTAGTAGGAGAGCGAGACGGACATGGCGCCGCGGCCAAATCCTGCCAGCAGCCTTCCTAGCATGGGTTGCTTTAGGGCTAGCATGAGCCTGCTTGTCCAATTCTTCATTGAGAAGCGTATCAAAACTCGACTGCGCCTTTTTCCTACGGCTCATGCGACACTCTCCTATCGAATCGCCTTCGATGCCATCCCAATAACTGGCCAAGCGCTATTCGATAACTGTCTACCCACGCCGGGCCGAGATATGGGAGTATTCCCCGCAAATGAGTCTTGCACTAGCAATCGTATCCGCCGTTGGGATAGTCTGAGGTGCATCCGATTGATCCGGCGGGTGCCAGTGTACCGGTTGAGGTTGTCGTGGTGCCGATGGTTATCTGGCTGCCAACCTCGTATAGTGTGCCAGCATATGTTCCGATGCCCGGTAGGACACTACTCGTCCATCCTGCATTAGCGCTATTGCATGGCGTGATGGTTGTCCCAGGCAGAGTGTATCCGTCTTGGCAGGTGAGTATCAGCTGTGTACCTGTAGTCTTCTCTGTGCTGAATCCTATCCAGCTAATGCCCTTCAACGAATTGACCCTCAGACGCTGGCTCAACCCAACAGGGTTGCTAGTGCTCACCAGACTCGGGTTACCGATACCTTGCGCCCAGTGCGGACAGTTGGCCGAGGGGGTCGAAGAGTGGCAGCTGTTAACAGTCAACACCTTCGAAAAGTCAGCACTACCAGAACCGATATCGCCAGTCCATACGTAGGCTGCGAGTGCTCCGCTACTCCGGAAGTAGTCGCTGCCAGAACCAGCAACACCACAAGTCGTGCCGATCGCCGTGAGAGTACAGCCAGTTCTAGTCAAGGTAAAGTCGCCTAGACCGATGGCTGGAGACTGAGTATTGTCGACGCTACAGCCTCCTCCGATCGTGCCTACAGCAGGGTGACCTGTGCCACCGATGCTCTCGCAAGTATATGGTCCTGATCCGATGAGCAGGTTGTTCGCCATGACGTCGACGGTTGGCTGGTCACAGCGTGTTGCCACGCCGGCCACGAGACAAGCGGAGGATATGCTGGGCGAGGCGAAGTGTCCTACACAAGTATCCTCTGGTGCGTTGACGATGTTGATGCCTGCAATGTTCTTGCCAGTCACACCAGTGTTCCATGTGGTTGCGCTACAAGCAGACCAGACGTGGCCTGGGATTATGGTGATGCCGCCTATCAAGAGTTCTGTGAACGGACTCTTGGCCTTGAGATTCAGGTCCAGAGTAAACTCGTCCAGCACGTTTATGTGAGCAATGCTAGGGAGTGCTGCTGGTCCAAAGGGGAATGGGAGTATTCCAGGGTATGCGTTTGTTGCTTGGAATGCGCCTGTAGCGTTGAGGTTCATGAAGCTGTACTTCACATCCCACGCCGTTACTGGACCACCGTCCTGCCAGTGGTTACTACGGTTCAACGTGAGACGAAGATCAGCTGTCGTGTTTGCAAAGTATGTCGAGTTACCATAGCCAAGGGTGGTACTGGTGCATGCGGGCCCGCCGGTGTAGCAGAGGAAGCTGTGACTGGTAGTCATCCAGTCAATATTCTGCAGTATTGAGCTACACAGCGGAAAACCGGCAGATCCGGCCAGCCCTGCAGAGTTCGTACACTGCGGATTCTGTTTGAAGAGAGTGTCGTAGACGTTGCTCAACAAGTATCCTTCCCAGAGAGTAGTGAAGTCGAATGGGTTGAGGTTGCTAACGGTTGTCAAGAAGCTCTGGCGAAATGTTCCAGCCACGGCAGGAGTAGCACTGTACGCATTGAGCCATTCGAAGTAGTTCGCTGAAGCTGAGTAGCCCCCGCCGATGGCGGTGATTATGCCCGGTGTGGAGCTTCCTAGAGCCCAGTTGATTAGACTACCCTGAGTGTCCATGCCATCCCAGACGGGTATCGTGAAGACGTGGCTACCGTAGTAGTCCTCGGCTTGGTAGCCAGCGCTGATCGCAGTACAGGCCGCTGTCGCACTGATGCACGATGTAGAGCCTACGCCAGAACCTACAGCTCCACCTGAACAGTTTACGAAGGTCGGTGCGATAGCGTTGGGTGTTGGATCCCCGGTCGCGCTGAGGCATGAGGAAAACTCCATCGCCGCGCTAAGACTATCGTATGCGAGGCTGCAAACATAGTTGTAATCGGAGGCGGCGTTGGTGAATGTGACACTGGCACACGGCGAACCTGGAATGTTACTGGAACAGTCAGCGCTGATGCAGGTAACCGTGGTCTTGGTGGCGAACAGACTGTTGTACTCGAAGTAGGTTGTGCTGTCAAACGGAAAGACTTGCCCAAAGCCGAATATTCCAAGTCCCCAGCAGTTGTTCGGAATGCCGCTAGTGCTTGTGGTATATCCGCAGAAGGGGAGATCGGAACTCTCTATTTCCTGGAGGAACGGACATGATCCACCTCCACAAGCAACATTGCCTGAACCGGTGTTTGTATTGTCGCACGAGTTAGGTCGTCCAGCGAGGGTTGTCCATGCGCCCCATGCGGGCGAGAAGAGCGCACAAATGTCCTGCGCGAGACCTTCACCCAGACTCTTCCGGGGCTCAGTGGCGCGGTGGTAGAAGCACGTGTTAGCCGTGGCAGTAACGATACAACCTGCAGTGTTGATGGCTGTAACGACCGCGGGCCAGCCGCCCGTAGGCGCGACAAGTTCACAGTTCGCATTAGTCGTCACACCTGAAATGCCAGCATCTGTGAATGCTTGGATAAAATGCTGCGCAGCAGCGCAAAAGTCAGGACTGCCGATCGCGGCCTGCCATGGAAAGGTATTGGAGCCTGTGAGAGTGCCTGTGGGACAGGCGGTGCTGAATTTACAGTTGTACGCTGTACCGCCAGGAGCGCCCACTACACAGTTTGTGGAGCCAGACTCACTATACTTGGTGTCCCAGCCACACGGGTTGGCCGCGTAGAGCCCACCGTTCGTACAACCGACGGATATTGTACATGCAGGAATGGCCTGATCATCAGGTACACACGCCACGCCCAAACACCCGACGTTGTTCGCCGTGAAACTCTGTTTGTTGAACAGATGAGCGATTCCCTGACGAAGCTCGACACCTGCCGCATTATTCCCATACTGCATAGGGATGCCCCACAGGACATTTGCGAGATTGAATTCGACCTCGAAGTATCCATGGTCAGGAAGGGGAAGGCTGCAGAGTACTGCTAGGTTGCTTCCACAGTTTACGTTCCCTGTGCTGGTTCCTTGCTGAGTTGCTGTTAGCGGCCAGTCCTCGCTGTCGATCTGGTTTGTCAATAGCCAGCCGATCTGAGTACCGCTAGCGCCGTTACCCTGGCTTATGGAAAGGGTTTGCTCTTGCGCACCCGCAGGATACCATTGTCCCGTCGTATTCGCTCGCTGAGCTCTCACAACGGGAATACCCGGAAGATGGAAGGTGCTAGAAAGGACGCTAGGAAGACTCACTAACGAGAAGACGATGACGAAGACAACTAGGATCCTTACGTCGCGCATAGCTAGCAGTCATATCCACCGTTCGGATAGTTTGTTGCGCAACCGACAGCGCTGGCGGGTGATAGTGTTGACGTGCTGGTTGTTGTTGTGCCGATGGTTATCTGGCTGCCAACCTCGTATAGTGTGCCAGCATATGTTCCGATGCCCGGTAGGACAGCACCGGTCCAGCCTGCGTTCGAAGCGGTGCATGGTGTGATTGTTGTCCCTGGTATTGTGTAGCCCCCCGAGCATGATAGGATCAGTTGCGTACCAGCAGTTTTCTCTGTGGAGAAACCGATCCAACTTATGCCCTTAAGCGAGTTGACCTTCAAACGCTGGCTCAACCCGACAGGGTTGGCAGTGCTCGTGAGACTCGGGTTACCGATTCCCTGAGCCCAGTGCGGACAGTTGGCTGATGGAGTTGTTGAGTGGCAACTGTTCACAGTCAACAGCTTCGAAAAGTCAGCACTGCCTGAGCCGATATCGCCTGTCCAGATGTATGATGCTAGTGATCCGCTGCTGCGGAAGTAGTCGCTGCTAGAACCAGCAACACCACAAGTGGTGCCGGTTGATGTGAGAGTGCAGCCAGTCCTGGTCAAAGTAAAGTCGCCGAGCCCGGAGGCGGGGGACATCGTACCATCGACACTGCAGCCTCCTCCAATTGTTCCGACAGGAGGATGACCGGTGCCACCGATACTCTGGCAAGTGTATGGTCCTGATCCGATGAGCAAGTTGTTAGCCATGACGTCAACTGTTGGACTGTCAGCGCGTGTCGGTACGCCGCCAACGATCACGCTTGTAATGCTGGGCGAAGCGAATGATCCCACGCAAGCATCCTCTGCAGCAGAAACGATGTTGGCGCCTGCTATGTTCTTGCCAGTCACACCGCCGTTCCAGGTGCTCGCTCCACAAGACGACCAGACATGGCCCGGGAGTATCGTGATGCCACCGACGAGGAGCTCGGTGAACGGACCCTTAGCCTTGAGGTTAAGGTCCAGAGTGAACTCATCTATCACATTGATGTGAGCAACGCTAGCGAGCGATGATAGCTGGAAGGGCGACGACGTCTGGAAGGCGCCTGTAGCGTTGAGGTTGATGAAGCTGTACTTTACGTCCCATGCTGTTACAGGACTAGTGTCCTGCCAGTGGTTCGCACGGTTGAGAGTGAGACGAAGGTCGGCTGTTGTGCCTGCAAAATATGTCGAGTTTCCATAGCCCAGAGTTGAGGAGGTGCAGGCAGGACCACTAGGGTAGCAGAGGAAGCTGTGACTGGTAGTCATCCAGTCAATATTCTGCAGTATCGACGAACACCGGCTGACACCAGAGCCCGTGGGAGAAGTCTGACTGCAGAGCGGGTTCTGCGCGAAGAGGCCGTCGTAGATGTTGCTCAGCAAGTACCCTTCCCAGAGCGTCGTGAAGTCGAACGGGTTAAGATTGCTAACGGTCGTCAAGAAGCTCTGACGGAATGTTCCAGCCACGGCGGGAGTAGCGCTGTACGCATTGAGCCATTCGAAGTAGTTTGCTGAGGCCGAGTAACCACCGCCGAAGGCAGTTATGAAGCCCGGCGACGAACCTCCCAGAGCCCAGTTGCTAAGCCGACCCTGAGTGTCCAGGATGGAATAGACTGGTAACGTGAAAACGTGACTACCAAAATAGTCCTCAGCCTGGTAGCCAGCGCTGACCGCAGTGCAGCTTGCGCCGATGCATGATGTGGACCCGGTACCGGAGCCCACAACTCCACCCGAACAATTTACGAAAGTCGGTGTTGCAACATTTGGTGTTGGGTCCCCGCTTGCGCCGAGGCATGGCGAAAACTCCATTGCCGAGCTCAGACTATCATAAGTGGGGCTGCAGATATACTGGTAGTCCGACGCTCCGGGCGAGAACGTGACGCTCGCACAAGGTGAGCCTGGAACGTTACTGGAACAGTCTGCACTGGTGCAGGTCACAGTTGTCTTCGTGGCAAAGAGACTGTTATATTCGAAGTAGGTTGTGCTGTCGAACGGGAAGACCTGCCCAAAGCCTGCTGTATACATATCCCAGCAATTGATCGGGACGCCGGTAGTGCTTGTGTTAAACCCGCAGAATTGACCGGCTCCTTCTACTACCTGGAGGAACGGGCAGGATCCACCTCCACAGGCAGCATTTCCTGAGCCAGTGTTTGTACTGTCGCATGAAAAGGGTTGACCAGCGATGGTTGTCCATGCACGCCACGCTGGTGAGAAGAGCGCGCAAATGTCCTGGGCGAGACCCTCACCCAGACTCTTCCGGGGTTCAATAGTGCGGGGGTTGATGCAGACATTCGCAGTGGAAATGGGGGCTATCCCACATCCGCCTGCGGTGTTGATGGCCGTAACGACTGCGGGCCAGCCACCTGTAGGCGCGACTAGTTCACAGTTCGCATTCGTCGTTACGCCCCTAACACCGGCATCTGCGAACCCGGTGACAAAGTGCTGCGCGGCAGCGCAGAAGTCTGGGCTGCCGATCTGAGCCTGCCACGGAAAGGTGGTAGTGCCAGTGACGGTGCCCGTTGGACATGTAGTACTAAAGTTACAATTGTAGGCGGTACCACCAGGAGAACCCACCACACAGTTCGCGGAGCTGGTCTCGAGGTATTTTGTATCCCAGCCACATGGGTTGGCCGCGTAGAGCCCACCGTTTGTACAGCCCACTGATATTGTGCAGGCGGGAATCGCCTGATCATCGGGGACACAAGCCACCCCCAAGCAAGCAGGATTGTTCGCCGTGAAACTCTGCCTGTTAAGAAGATGAGCGATTCCTTGGCGAAGCTCGACACCCGCGATGCTGTTCCCATAATTCATCGGAATGCCCCACATGATAGTTGCGAGGTTGAAATCGATCTCGAAGTATCCGTGGTCTGGCATTGGAAGGCTGCAGAGTATTGCTGTATTGCCTGCGCAGTTTACATTACCGATACTGCTGCTTTGCTGGGTTGCTGTTAGCGGCCAATCCTCACTGTCGATCTGGTTGTTCAACAGCCAGCCGACCTGGGTACCGGGTGCACCGGTGCCCTGGCTTATGGACAGGGTCTGCTCTTGCGCACCTGCAGGATACCATGAACCAGACGCAGTGTCTTGTTGAGCGCTTACAACAGGTATGCTTGGAAGATGGAGGTCGCTCGATAGGACACTAGGCAGGGTAACCAGTGAAAAGGCAGTTGTAAGAATGAGTAGGAGCCTCAATGTAGGCATACTACTCGACACATAGCCTCTCACAATCACGTCATAAGTGTATCGGCTGAGCTCGACGTGTGAACTATCCATCGCGATAACTGCTGATCTGATGGTTGGAAGCCATGAGACAGCGGGCTGAGTATTGAGTATGATCCATTACTGGCTCAATCAACACAAGAAGATCACAAGCATGTTCTCATGCTAACAGTCATACCCGCCGTTGGAATAAGCCGTGGCCGCTCCTACAGGTTGCTGACCGATTCTCCTACTCGTACCGGATCCGCGGATCAACGATGCCGTAGAGAATATCTGAAATGAAGTTGGCAGCTACCACAGTGAGAGAGATGAGATAGAACATCGCCTGCATAACGGGAAAGTCCTTTTCCAGCACTGCCTGGTAGAGCCAGAAGCCGAGCCCGGGCCACGCGAAGATCGTTTCTGTTATGATAGCGCCGGCGAGAATGCTGCCGAAAGCCAGTGCCGCATTCGTAATGACAGGGAGTGAAGCGTTCTTGAAAGCATGGCGGAAGAGAATTACCCTCTGCGACAGGCCCTTCGCCCTCGCTGTGAGAATATAGTCTTCAGTTAGCGCCTCCATCATTGTAGCCCTGGTCAAGAGCACAAAGCCGCCGTAGGAAATCAGGGTCAACGTGAGCGTCGGGAGAAAGAAGAACTGTAGGCGAACGAGGAACTGGGTTAGAATGTCTGGAAGATTGCCTGGGATAGTCCATGACGCCGGCTGCATGCCGCCTGACGGAAACCAGCCCAGACTCAAGGAAAAGACGAGTATCAGTAATAGGCCAATCCAGAACGTCGGAAGGGCGGAGGTCGTGATCGAACTGGATACGTTAAGTCTGTCTAGTAAGGAGCCTCGTCTGCTTGACGAGACAACCCCAAGGCCTATGCCGATGATGATGCCGAGGATGGTAGAAACTCCGAGCAGCAGTAGAGTGTTCTGGAGTCTTCCTTGCTGTATTATCTGTACGGCTATGGACTGGCCGTTCTGGTAAGAGTCTCCGAACTGGAAGGTGAGCATATTATGGATATAGGATACAAACTGATCGGTGCGCGACTCGTTACAATGCCACAGAGCACAGAGCCTTGCCTTCGCCAGAGGGTTATTAGCTATCCGAGGACTGCCTGTAAGAAACGCCTGCGCGCCGTTCTGTCCAGGAATCCCCTCGAATATCAACCAGTTTACAATAATGATCATGAAGATCAGAACTATGGTGTAAGCGAGTCGTTTCAAGAGAAAAGAGCGGAGGCTCGTCTTTCAAGACCAAAAGAGGATCGACGCTCGTCGTTTATTTGGCGCTTGCCCCCTCGCCGGAGAACAGCCTGAAGATCCGGACAGGAGATCACAGCTACTTCCGTGACATGCGAAAAGACATGAAGAGATTTCAGCCAGTCAGATGTCCGATCAGCGATCACGACCTCTGGAACTGCGATAAGCGCTTCCGGGACGGCCGCAACGGATGATCGGATGAAGATTTCGAGATTCTGTTAAGGGGTCCCGTTCGGACCATCCTTTTCTCCCCGGACAAGGGTGGTCAGCCTTAACAAGTGTGTATTCAAAAAAAGAGAAGAGAGAGTCGGGCTTTTTTCTCTGCGGTTTCTTAGCAGTCGTATCCGCCGTTGGGGTAGGCTGTTGCGGTTCCTACGGGAGCTCCGCAGCCGAGAGAGCTAGCGGGTGCGAGAGTCGAGGTGCTGGTTGTCGTTGTGCCTATAGTGATCTGGCTGCCAACTTCGTAGAGCGTACTAGCGTATCCTCCGATGCCGGGTAGGACGGTTGGCGTCCATCCTGCGTTGGATGCTGTGCACGGTGTGATTGTTGTTCCTGGTATCGTGTACCCCGCGCTGCATGTGAGTACCAGCTGTGTGCCCGCAGTCTTCTCCGTGCTGAAGCCTATCCAGCTTACTCCCTTGAGCGCGTTGACCTTCAAACGCTGGCTTAGACCGACAGCGTTGGTGCCTGTTCCGCCTGGGTTGCCGATTCCCTGTGCCCAGTGTGGACAATTCGCCGAGGGGCTTGAAGAGTGACAGCTGTTCACAGTCAACACCTTCGAAAAGTCAGCGCTGCCAGAGCCGATGTCGCCGGTCCAGACGTATGCTGCTAGTGCGCCGCTGCTACGGAAGTAGTCGCTGCTAGAACCAGCAACCCCACAATCAGTACCAGTCGATGCGATGATGCAGCCTGTCCTCGTCAATGTGAAGTCGTTGAGACCCGAGGCTGGAGTGTCGGTGTTGTCGACACTGCAACCGCCTCCAATCGTGCCTATCGCAGGATGACCAGTACCACCAATGCTTTCGCAAGTATAGGCGCCTGAGCCGACCAGGAAGTTGTTCCCGATCACGCTGAAGGTTGGACTGTCAGCACGAGTAGTGCCAACCGTGACGATGCTCGGTGCTCCAAAGTGTCCGACACAAGTATCTTCCGGCGCATTGACTATGTTGGTGCCCGCAATGTTCTTACCAGTAACACCACTGTTCCAAGTGCTCGCACCGCAAGCAGACCAGACATGGCCTGGAATCACGGTAACGCCCCCGATGAAGAGCTCAGTGAATGGACCCTTAGCCTTCAGGTTAAGGTCCAACGTGAACTCGTCAATGACGTTAATGTGAGCAACGTTCGCGAGCGACGTCGCCTGGAAAGCGCCCGTAGCATTGAGGTTCATGAAGCTGTACTTGACATCCCAAGCTGTGACCGGCCCGCCATCGTGCCAGTGGTTACTTCGGTTCAACGTGAGACGGAGATCCGCAGTAGTCCCGGCGAAGTATGTCGAGTTTCCGTATCCAAGAGTTGTTGCGTTGCACAGTGGGCCGCCCGGATAACAGAGGAACGAGTGACTGGTAGTCATCCAGTCAATGACTTGAACGATCGAGGCGCATGGTCCAGGCCCCAAATGAGCACCTGTGGGAGTGTTGTCGCACTGGGGGTTCTGAACGAAGAGACTGTCGTAGATGTTGCTTAGAAGGTACCCGTCCCATAGCGTCGTGAAGTCGAACGGGTTGACACTGTCGAGTGTTGTCAAGAAGCCTTGCCGGAACGTTCCAGCCACGGCAGGAGTCGAACTGTACACGTCTAGCCATTCCCAGATGCTTGCAGACGCCGAATAGCCATTGCCGCCGAAGGCTGTGATGAAGCCGGGTGACAATCCGCCGAGAGGCCAGTTGCTCAGACGAGCTTGGACATCGACGCCGTCCCAGACAGGGATGGTGAACGCGTGGCTCCCGAAGTAGTCTTCAGCCTGGTAACCAGCGCTGACAGCGCTACAGACTAAAGAAGCGCCAATGCACGTGGTTGCTCCAGCCCCACCAGTGACAGCTGTTCCCGAACAGCTCGCGAAAGTTGGGGAAGCCTGGTTAAACGTTGGATCTGTCGCGGGTCCCGGCGTGACTAGGCAATGGGAGAACTCCATTGCGGAACTTAGTTTATCAAAAGTTGGACTGCAGACGTACATGTAGTTCGCTGCGCTACTCGATATCACGTTGCTAGCGCAGGGAGAGCCTGGAGCGAAAATGCTGCAGTTCGCGTTAATGCATGTGACCGGAGTCATGTCTACGTAGATACTGCTGTACTCGAAGTAGAGGGTACTGTCAAATGGAAACACTTGGCGGAAGCCGAAGGTTCCGAAACCCCAGCAATTATCCGGAATACCTGTAGCGCTAGTTGTGAAACCGCAAAATTGCCCGAGGCTTCCCTCAACCTCTTGAAGAAACGCACAAGATGAATGACTGCAAGCTGCATTCGCGGTGCCGGTGTTGGTATTGTCGCATGAGAATGGTTGACCGGCTAGAGTTGTCCATGCACCCCAAGCGGGCGAGAAGAGTGCGCAAATGTCCTGAGTGAGACCCTCACCCAGACTCTTCCGCGGCTCGGTGGTTCGGACGAAGGCGCAAGCGTTAGCGGTGGACGCAGTTCCGATACAGGCCATGGATGTTGTGACTGATGTTACGACTGAGGGCCAGCCACCCTTTGGCGGAGCAAGCTCGCAGTTCGCGTTAGTCGTCACACCCGTGATGTTGGCGTCTGCGAAGGCTTGAATGAAATGTTGCGCTGCGGCGCAGAAGTCAGGGCTACCAATAGCTGCCTGCCATGGAAAGGTTGTAGTGCCGATCACTGTTCCTGTTGGACACGCGGTGCTAAAGCTACAGTTGTAAGCAGTTCCGCCAGGTGCTCCTACGACACAGTTGGCGGCACTGGTCTCGCTGTACTTCGTATCCCAACCGCACGGATTCGCTGCAGGCAGTCCCCCATTTGTGCAACCCGCCGAGGATGTGCAGGCGGGGACAGGCGCGTCGTCGGGGACACAGGTTGTTGATGCACACGCAGCGTCATTGTTTGTGAAGCTCTGTTTGTTGAAGAGGTGAGCAGAGCCCTGACGAAGCTCAATACCAGCGGCGCTGTTGCCGAAGTCCATCGGAATCCCCCAGATGACGCCTGCCAGGTTGAACTGGATCTCGAAGTATCCGTGATCTGGCACTGGTAGGCTGCATAGAATCGCTGTGTTCGCAGCGCAGCTACTCTGCTCGGCAGCTGTCAGCGGCCAGTCGCAGGCATCGACCTGTCCCATCGATAGCGATCCAAGACACCCGCTGCTGGCCCCGTTACCCAGGCTAACGGACAGGGTCTCTTCCTGAGCACCTGCTGGATACCAATTTCCAACACCCGTCTCGTTTGAGGCTCTTACAATGTGAATACTCGGCAGATTAAAGCTACTTGAGAGAACACCAGGAAGACTAACCAGTGAGAAGACTACGGCAAAGATGAGCAGGAGCCTGACACTCGGCATGCTACCCGAATTTCTACTAATAGCTCAAGTTGAAGGATAAGCTTATCGGCCTTCGACCCTTTCCATTGGATATTATTTCAAGGAGAACCCGGATAATATTTCATGGCTGAGGACTGGGCAGAGGAGAGAGACAGGACAGTCCTAAGCACCGTCTACTACTGCGAGACTTGTAACACCATCATTGAACCTGGAGACGCAGACATCTCCATCCACAAGAAAGAACTCCCGCACCACAAGATGCGACGAGTAATGATCCTAAGGTGCGGCCGGTGTGGAAACGTTGTCACCGACTCCTACGCGCAGTACAGCCCGGAGAAGAACCGGTTCTGGTGCAAGAACTGCATCTCAGAAGCCGGCGCTGAAACCTTCCACACCCCATAGCACTCCCTTTATACTCCAAACGGAAAATCGAAACATCATCAAGGCGTTCTCCCTTTGAACATCGACGTTGTCAGGAAGGAAATCCCTGTAACCACTCGACGAGCATACTTCGACAACGCGGGTACTGGCCCGCCCTCGATCAATGTTCTCAACGCTATCCACGAGTATCTAACGGACTGGCGCGACTACGGCGAGAACTGGGAAGAATGGCTGCCCATCATCATCGAATCACGTCGGCTATTTGGAAAGATGATAGGAGCAGGTCTCGAAGAAGTTGCAAGTGTACCGAACGTCAGCTCAGCTCTAACCGCATTGGCGAGCAGCATCAAATACAAACCAAACGGGAACATTGTCATCAGCGAACTGAACTTTCCAACAAACATCTACCTCTGGCACCTCCAGAAGAAACACGGACGCGCCAACGAGGTTCGGTTGCTAAGAAGGGACCAGAATGGCATCGTCCCGTTAGACGATTGGGAGAAGGCGATTGATGATGACACTTCCATCGTCTCAGTCGACTATGTCTCCTGGACAAACGGATGTCGAGAAAAAATCCGAGAGATCGCAAAGATCGCTCATGAGCACAATGCGTTCGTCATAGCAGACTCGTTCCATGGACTGGGAGTCTTCCCGATCAACGCGAAACAAGACGGAGTCGACGCGCTAGCCTGCGGCATGTACAAGTGGATGCAAGGACCCCATGGAGCAGCCTACCTATACGCACGCAGTGATAAGCTGAATGAGCTGGACCCCAACTACATTGGATGGCACGGTGTGGAAGACTCGGTAGTCAGGAGAGTGTGCAAACAGGAAGACTTGTTCGGCAAGCCGTTCAACATCGACGATGCGCAGCCCGCGTTGGACGCGACTCGTTTTGAAGGAGGAAGCTGGGGAGTGGTCTCGATCGTAGGAGCGAAGGCCGCCCTCGAGTACGCGCTAAGACATGACCAGCAAGAAAGATATCATCGAATCCTGAAAGTAACAGACCACCTAATCGACGGTTTGCAGAAGAAGGGACGAAAAATACTGACACCACTCCAGTCTGAGCACCGGAGCGGAATAGTTGTCTTCGAGGACCAAGATCCTCAGGCAACGTTCAACAAGCTGAAGTCACTGAACATCATTGTCGCGAGTAGAGTCAAAGCTATACGCGTATCCCCTCACTACTACAATACCGAGGAAGAGATAGACAAGCTCCTCGCAGCCCTGTGACCCCTTAGATTGAAGATTCTGGTAGTCAGCAACTACAAGGAACCCGAAAAGGCGAGACAGGCGCTTCAGAACATAGCGCTCTGTACAGGCGAGCAGCCTGAAATAGTGGAGTACACGATCGCCCGTCTAAAGGATGTCGTTTTGCAGAAAGATCCTGACATTGTGATTCTTACAGGCTCCAATTTCATGCTGTCCAAACCCGACACTAGAATGGTATTCCGGCCTGAGATGGACCTAGTCAGAGAAATGGACCTGCCTTTTCTCGGAATCTGTTTCGGGCACCAGCTCATAGGCGCCGCCTACGGGTCGCAGGTCGTGGACCTCGGCCATAACATTCGAGAGTTCAAGGAAGTAAAACTCCTAGGAAAGGATCCCCTATTCGATGGACTCCCCGGGTCGATCAGAGTATCCGAGTCACACCGTCAAGGTCTAACCCGGGTCCCCGAAGGATTCCGCCATCTAGCGGAGTCAGCAACATCGCAGGTTGAAGCGATATGCCATCAGAAGCACCCCATCTATGGCGTCCAGTTCCATCCAGAGAGATCTGATGAGAAGCATCCTCATGGACGCATGATCCTGCAGAACTTTTTGAAACTCGCCGCGAAATTCTAACCGAATTTCTAGAATGGAAGATAGTGCGGAAGAAGCTTCACATCAAGAACCATGGCGAGAAACACGATAGCCAAGTACGGGCTGGAAAACTTGAACGCTGTCCATGCCTGAGCCTTGGTTGGATTAGCTACTAGTTTGAGGTCGACAAGAATCATGCCGAAACCCAATACCCCAGCCGTTACCAGATAGATTATGCCAAATCCACCTAGCGGGGGAAGGACAAACGCTAGCGAGAGTGGGACTAGCAAGAAGGTGTTGAGAGCGATATACTGCGCAGTTTTCTTCTCGCCCACTACTACAGGCAGCATAGGGATTCCTGCCTTCGAGTAGTCGCCGACGGCTCTCATAGCCAGTGCCCAGAAATGGCTGGGAGTCCAGACGAAAACAAGTAGAGCCATCAGCCACGGCGCTAAGGCCGTCAGTTCTCCTGTCGCCGCCGCCCATCCCGCAAGAGGAGCGCAACTCCCAGCAAAACCTCCCAGGACGATGTTTAGCGTGGTTCGCGGTTTCAAATATTTGGTGTAGAAGAGGACGTAGATCGCAGCGCCTAGGATGATGAAGAAGCCAGCTAGCAACGGCAGTAATAGGGCGGAAATGACTCCGCTTATGCCGATGAGAGAGAGGCCGAAGAGTAGAGCACGGGTGGGTGAGATCTCTCCTTGAGGAATTGGTCTCCAACTGGTTCGTCCCATTACGCGGTCTAGGTCTCGGTCGACGTAGCTGTTCAGTGCTCCCGCTCCTCCAGAGGCCAGCGTTCCAGCAACGAGGACTGCAACCAGTCGGAGGAGATTGATACTGGGAACGGCAACTAGAAAAGCTATGAGCGCTGTAAAATCCAGCAAGTAGACGATTCTGGGCTTCATCAGCTCGTAGTAGGCACGCACACTGCCTGATCGTCTAATCTGCAATTCGAAGACGGACGAAACTTGAATGCGTCCGTAAAAGGGTTTTAGGGGCTAAAGTAAGAAGGATCTCACTTCGAGTGAGTGCAAAAAACAGTCTGGTTGATCCTTCGGGACAACCAATTACTCAGGTTCTGCTAGAAGTGACGGAAGGAGCGTTCCCCTGTCATGACCATAGCGATTCCATGTTGATCACATGCTCTGACCAACGCTTGATCCTCCACTGAGCCTCCGGGCTGAACAATTCCAGACACACCCTCCTTTGCAACTGCTTCCACATTATCGATGTTCGGCAAGAATCCGTCAGACGCCATCACAGAGCCTTTGAGGTCGTGGCCGAACTTGTGGGCCTTCTCGATACAGGACTCAATCGCGCCGATCCTGTCTTGTTGTCCCGTCCCAATGGCCAGAGACGCATCGTTCTTCCAAAACGCGACAGCGTTAGATCGAACCTCACATGCTACCCACCATGAGTGCAGCATAGCGCGATACTCTGTTTCCGATGGTGAGCGTTTCGTGGCTGCGGGTAACGTCTTCAGCTGTTCCAGCGATCCTAGTCCGGTCCGGTAAGAATCTTCGAGGATCAGCGACCCATCGTCGAGCACCACGATGTCAGGCGAATCTGAATCGTGGTCGGGGACCTGGACTCTTCCAATTCGAACATCCTTCTTCGCCTGGAATAAGGTAATCGCCGACTCTTCATAATCAGGCGCGTACACCACCTCGACAAAAGTCTTCAACAATTCTTCAGCCGTCAACTTGTCGACCTTACGGTTGAGAACAACAACGCTCCCAAAGGCGGCCCTTGGATCCGCGTCTCGGGCTCGCGCATATACAGAGGACAACGATTCCGCCTTGCGTCCCACGGAGACTCCTGAGGGGTTGAGATGCTTCATCACCGCCACCGCGGGCTCGTGAAAATATCTGACAATTCGCAACCCATGACTTCCGTCCTCGATATTCGTGGCTGATGGTCCATCTTTTCCCCACTTGATCCATTCCACATTTCCCATCCCCCCATTGGAATGTTCAGCCTTGTACAATGCGGCTTTCTGGTGCGGGTTCGTCCCATATCGTAACCCGCGATTCTCGCCCCCGATCGTCCAGTGAACCTTGGAATATTCGAACACCTTTCCCCCGAGCTCTAATCGCAGAGCTTGGGGAAAATCCTCTTTCAGAGCGGTCCGGTAGATTCTCCGAATTTCCTGTTTGCTCATCGAGCCTGACCTATCAAGTAGTCTCGTATTGCACGGTCATAATCTGATGTTAGAACAAACGCTTCCCGGGCCAGCCGCTGCCGCAGCTCGTTCCCAACATACCCCTTCCTCTCCAGCTCTCCGACTACACTCTCATACTGCAATGGGGAAGTCACTGGAACAACTCGTTGGTTCAGCAATGCGCCTTTTCCCGCGGCTCGGATTAGTGCCACGCCTCCAATGTCGATGTTGTCAACGGCCTTTCGAAGATTCTGGGGATCAGCCTTGACAACCTCTTGAAAGGGATAGAGGTTCACTACAACAAAATCCAAGGGCTCAATCCCGTTGGCCTCCAGGTACTTCCGTTGAGTGGGATCTTTCCAGTCTCCAAGAATCCCGCCATGAATCTTAGGATGCAGTGTTTTTACTAGTCCCCCAGGCATCTCCGAAACTTTAGTGTACTCTGACACCTCGACGACGTTGAAGCCGAGTTTACGGACGGCCTCAGCAGTTCCTCCAGACCCAAGCATCTTGACTTGAAGCTTCGAGAATATCCAGGCTAGCCGGTCCAGCCCTGTCTTGTCGTAGACCGAGATTAGGGCGTTACCCGGCAAACCCTTTCCCTGTGAACCTGATTGCTGTGATATTTAGTCTCGGGCCCAGATCATACCTGTTGCAGAGCTTGCGTAATCTCTAACCGAGAAGCTCGCAACGCCGGATACAGGCTGCCAATCAGTACAGCGACAAGAGCAAGAATCAGGGCCTGAACTATGGCACCGTAGGGTACTATGAAAGGGATGAAGAATCCGGCAAGAGTAGTGCTGTTCGTAGCTCCTTTCAACAGCAACAGTCCACCTGGTATTGAAAGTAAGAATCCGAAGAGGCCGAGAAGCGTTCCCTCGCCGAGAAATAGCCCAGCGATCTGTAGCCTGCTCACACCTTGTGACCGTAACAGTCCGATCTCTCTCCTCCTATCTGATACGTTCATGATCATGGTAGCGCCGATGCCGAGGCTCGCTATCAACAATGCGAAATAGAGAATCAATAGTATCAGGGCAAAAATCCTGTTGATCGTATCCTTCACGAGTGACAAGAGCTCGCCGAGAGTCAGAGAGTTCTGGCTGAAATCGTAACGCGGAAAACTATCCGAAATGTCACGAGCTACGGTGGTCGCCTGAGATTTGTACTGAGGCTGCAGGTCGACCAGGAAGAGCGGCGCTTTGGCCTCTCCACCAAAGTATTGGCGTTGAGAAGCGAAAGAGACCAGGATCGAATCGCTAGCGAAATGCTCTCCGAACTGAATGTACTGTAACACGGGACCGGTAAAGATCCCTGCGACCGTGAAGCTGACCGTCTTGTTCAGATCTGTAAGAATCGGAAGGCTACTCCCTGCAGCGACCCCAAGCTTGGACGCGAGCGAATCTGGAATCAGAAGCGACTCATTATTGGTGGAGAGCTGTGAGTACACTTGAGAGACAGTTGCCGAGTTTACGAACGTGTACGAGATGATGCTTGGAAAGACTGCCGGGTCCACTGCGAGAATCCCGATGCTGCTGTTCCCACTTTTTCCGATAGCTTTGGCCGGACGGTCGCTAGGAGAGAGAGGGGTTGCACTGGCCACTTTTGGTAAGCTTGTGAGGTTGCTCGTGAAGCTAATCGGAATTGACTGATTCGCAACTAGAATGATATCCGCTCCAAGTGCCTCTTGGATCCCCTGCTGGAGCGCGTCTTGGACGCCGCTCTGGATCCCGCCTATCATTATGGCAAAGCTGAGTGTTATCGCAATCATCCCAAAGGACACCGTGCTACGCAATAGCCTTCTCCTGCCGCTCCGCGAGGCTACATACCGGACTGTTCCAGATGCAGGAAACACGAACAGCATAATTGCTCGGCCAGATCTTCCAAACAAAACCGCTCCGAGGAGGATGAGGCCTATTGGCACGAGTATCACGTCCAAGTAGACGATGTGGAATGGTGTGAGTCGGAGGGACTCGCTTGCTCCCAGCCCGAGCATGACAATCCCGGCTAGGCTGACCCATGAGAGGGGTAACTGTCTCCTTGCGTTCCTGGCAGAAGGTCTGATCGCCTGGATGATGTTTATTCTGCTCGCCGAGATTGCAGGATAGAGAGCTCCCGCGAAGACGGCTGTGAATCCTGCAACTAGACCCGTGAGTGCGATGGTGGGAGTTAGTTGTGCGATAGGGAGGCTTGGAACGTTGAACGTGTTCTCGAATACTGAAGTGAAGAGTCGGGCTAGTCCTAGGCCCCCCAGTATTCCTGCGATTGTTCCTATCGTTCCAATCAGAAGTCCCTCGGCGAGGAATATTCTGAAAATCTGGCTTCGGGAAGTGCCAATGGCACGCATTATTCCAATCTCGTAGGTCCTCTCGACAACTGTCATGAATAGGGTGTTGAAGACGATGAAGGAGCAGACGACCAGGGAGATTGCTATCATGACGTTCAGTCCTATTTGGAAGCCGGTGGTCTGGGCACTGATGCGCTGCACGGCCTCCGCCTTTGGAGCACTCACGTTGTAGAGGGGGAGCAATTTCTGGAGGTTATT
>Ga0209588_1000067_pt1 | contig 36153 bp, 31 predicted proteins | sample Rivendell_Oct201_10_FD_188351 | JGI IMG/M metagenome (GOLD analysis project Ga0209588, IMG submission 188351) | Vadose zone soil microbial communities from the Eel River Critical Zone Observatory, Northern California, USA -... | ecosystem: Host-associated > Plants > Roots > Rhizosphere > Soil ...
CCCGAGAGGACCCTCGCTCTGCGAGTCCATCGAGGCCGCGAGCGGATCGATCGCGCCGGTGAACGGGTCGACGCGAAACAGCCAGTCGTAGGGCACGACGCCCGCGCTGCGGAGCCGCTCGGCCGGCCGGTCGTCGTGCACAGTGAAGTACAGCACCGGGTACGCGAGACCGGGGGCGGGGCCCCACACGGGGCCGGCGACCCGGAACGGCGCGCCTGGTGGCAGCGGCGCCAGGATGGTCGACTTGCCCGTCGCGGGATCGACCACGCCCACGCCCTGGTCTCCGATGTAGCCGATCAACCCCTGGGCGAGCCCCCCTGTCAGCGGGGTCGGCGACTTCACGGCAGCCGGCCCACCGCCGCTGCAGCAGGCGAGCAGGAACGTCAGTACAAACACGAGGCCCAGGCCCCGAAGCTCAGAATTTCGCACGTAAGCCGCAGATGTTACGTGTCAAGGCTCCGGTTCGTTACGTAGGTGAAGTGAGATATCTCTTGATCGCGGTGGCCGCGGCGCTGGTCATTTCCGGCTGCGGCGCCTACCGGACAGGTTCAGGTTCTAACCCGTCGCCGACCCCTAGCGAGGGTACGGGCCTCGGCTATGACCTGGTGGTCACGGAGAAGGACAGGACCGCCACGATGCGCGTGGGCCAGAAGGTCGAGGTCGTGTTTCACGCCGCAAGCAACATGGACAACTGGACCCAGGTGCGGTCGACCAACGAGTCCGTTCTCGTCCCCATCGTCAACCCCGCCGCCACCGCAATGCGCGGCGTCACTCTCGCGGCGTTCAAGGCCATCGCCCCAGGCCAGGCGGAAATCAACGCCTACTCCAGTCCGCATTGCGCGCCCGGCACGGCCTGCCCGACGTACGTGCAAGTGGTCTCGATCAAGGTCACTATCACCGCCTGATCGTTCAGGGAAAGCCCTTTTGGACGCGCCCGGAGCCAGACGTGTCAAATCGCCAGTTTTCGAAGGCACGTCTGGTGCCACACATGTCGAATCGGGCTTGATCAGACCGCGGCCGCCCGGATCGCCTCCGCGATGGTCTCCAGCTCGGCACGGCTCGGCGGCTGGCTGTACTTGGCAGGAAAGGTCAACCCGAAGCCGTCGTTCGGATATCGCGGGATGACATGCACGTGGAAATGCGGTACGTCCTGAAACGCCGCCTCACCGTCCGCCACGAACAGGTTCACGCCCGCCGCGCCCAGCGTCTTGCGCACGACCGACCCCAGCCGGCGCGCGACGCGGAAGCTCCGCATGGCGACGGAATCCTCGACCTCCGACATCAACACCGCGTGCGCGCGCGGCACCACCAGCATGTGGCCCTGCGTGATCGGCTGGACGTCCATGAACGCGACCACTGTGTCGTCCTGGTAGGTGTAGCTGGCGGGCGAGTTCCCTTTCAGGATCTCGCAGAAGATGCAATCGCTCACTGACAAGCGCGAAGCTTAAGGGAGGCGCGCCGGCTATTCGACCTTCGTAGCGGAATCGATCGGCGCTGGTTCCGGCTGGCCCGCTCCGTTGGAAGTCGGCGGTATCTCCGCCTGGGCGCCCTCACCGACCGGCTCGGACCCGTTCGCCCCGATGGCGGCGGCGTCCCCGTTGGCGCCCACCTCGCCCGGCCGCTGGCCGCGCCGCCGGCGCCGCCGCAAGCGATCGCCGCTGCGGTGCGGCCGTGACAGGCGCTGCACCTGCGAGCGGATCCCGACCCGCTGGCAGGCCGTGACCACCGCGCCAACCCCGGCCACCAGGCCCTCCTGCTTGCAGTGCTCGAACAGCGGCCCGAACAGCTCGGGCGCGCCCCCGATCACCGTCTTGGAGTCGCCGACGATGACCAGCAGCTTCTTCGCCCGCGAGATGGCCACGTTGACCCGGTTCGGGTCGTTGAGGAAGCCGATCGCGGCGCGGTCGTTCGACCGGACCAGCGACAGGATGACGGCGTCCGACTCGCGTCCTTCGAAAGCGTCCACCGACTCGATGTCGTCCGGCGGCACGATGCCTTTCAAAGCCGACGAGAGCCTGTTGACCTGCGAGGCATACATCGCGATCACGGCGAGCTTCGCCTTGCGCACGCGGCGCCGGACGATCGACGTGATGTCCTTGCACAGCGCGACCTCGAACTCGTTCGCGACCGAGCGCTGCGCGTCGCGGTACTCGTCCTGCGCTCCCGTATCGACCCACACCAGCTCGCGGTCGAACGGCCAGGGCAGCGGCATGCGCGGGTGCGGCGCCTCGTGGACCAGCTTGCCGTCGTAGAAGAGGTCGGACACTACACGTCCGATCGGCTCGCGCATGCGGTACTGGCGCGGCAGCATGATCTTCGAGGTGGCGGGGACCTTGTCCCAGATCCAGCCGTAGAAGCTGTCGTCGCGCACCACCTCGTCCAGCGGCTGCTCGATCTTGAAGGTCGAAGCGGCCTCTTCCATCACCGGCGGAAGCTGCTTCAGGTCGCCGATCATCACCCAGCGCTTGGCCAGCGGCATGAGGGCGAGCACCTCGTTGGCGCGCACCTTGTTCGCCTCGTCGAGGATCAGCCAGTCGAACACTTTGAACCGCAGACGTGAGTCGATGGCGAGCCTGTTGCAGGTGCCGGCGACCAGGTTGTAGGGCTCTAGGTCGTCGCTCTCGACGAGCGTCGGGCGAAGCCGGCGGGGGACCTTGCCAGGCTCTGCGATGCGCGCCTGCCGTACGTGCGAGAAGCCGAGCAGCCGCTCCTGTCCGGTGTCGACTGCGTCGTTCGAGTGCGAGGACATGAGAATCGACGCGTTCGGGTTGCGGCCCAGGATGCGGCGGATCGACTCGACGATGGCCGTCGTCTTGCCGGTTCCGGGCGGGCCCTGGATGAGGTACATCTGGCCCGGTCGCATGCCCATCACGCGGGCGACCGCCTCGGCCTGTTCCTCGTTCGGGTCGGGCAGGTGGTGGGCCTTCTTGCCGTCGAGAGGCACTCGGGGCGGGCTGCCCAGCCACCCGGTGTCGGCCAGCTCGGCGGCAAGCGCTCCGGTGCGCGGGCTGCCGATCTGGAGCTGGCGGATGACCGAGCGCTGCGCTTCGAACATCTCCACGCTCGCGGTCGGCAGCACGATCCCCTCGTCCGGCAGCGGGTCGTAGCGCCGGAAGCTCACCCACAGGTTCGAGCCCTGGATGCGGTCCAGCGACATGCCCCGATATTCAGGAAAGCCTGCCGAGCGGACAGTCAGGGAGTCGATGCCGCGGTAGATGCGCCCGTCGGCGTCGTCGACCAGGTGGAGGACCGCACGCACGTACTCGCCGCCGCGCATGTCCTCGCCGCACTCCGGGCAGTGGATGCCGTTGGAGGTCGGCACCTCGGCCTCGCACTTGGGGCACTCCATCCACTGCTCGGTCGCCTCGTAGCGGCGGACCGCGGCCTCGGCGAGCTTCTCGCGGTAGTCGCGCAGGTGCTCGATGAAGCGCATGGTCGAGTCGAGGATGGGCAGCGTCTTGGCCTGCTCGCGCAGGACGAGGGCGGTGAACCCTTCGAGGTCGCCGTCCCATTCCTTGACGACATGCAGCTCCTGGTAGCGCAGCCGGAGACGGTTCTTCTCCATCTCGTAGTCGCCGTCGAGGTCCTGCCAGTCGGTGATCTCGAGCGCCAGCCCCATCGGCGTGCGGCCGAGCTTGCCGGTGAGGAGCGTGGTGCTCACCTGGCCGGTGAACTCGAGGGGCTTCTCGGGCTTGACCACGGTGTAGATGCCGTCGATGATCCGCTGCTCCTCGAGCACCTGGCGGAGCAGCTCGGCACCGCCGGCGGCTTCGAGCGCGAGCACCTTGGCGGCGGCGGGGGTACCTGGGCGCACGCGGATGCCTAGGCGGCCGGTCTGGATTTCCTCACCGGGAATGTCAGGATTCCAGAGCGGGAGGACGTCCCCGGGGTTGGGCGTGCTCACGTCAGGCAGACCTGAGTGTCGATACGCGGGTTAAGCGTGAAATGGGGATCAAGTGAGTTCAAAAAGGGGTCCCCAGGCGGGACCAAGCACCCCAATGGGCACCGACTACGTTAGCACAGGCCGCGCCTGGCGCTGAGATGAATCGGCGACGACTTGATTCCCCTATCCCGGCTCAATGAAACGCGACCGCCTGCATACTGCTCGCTTGCTATGAGGTCTAGAGGTTCCGCGGGCCGGCTTGGCATGGCGGTCGTGACATGCGTGCTGGTGGGTGCCTGTGGCGGATCGGCCAACGAGAAGGTTTCGTGTGCCAAGGCGGCGACCTCCGCGACCGCCTGCGGCAGCATCGCCGGCCTGTACGCGGCAGCCAAAGCCGAAGGCCAGGTCAACGTCATCGGCCTGGCGCCCGACTGGGTGAACTACGGCGCCATCATCGAGAACTTCAAGGTGGCCTTCCCCGGGATCCAGGTCAACTCCGCCAACCCGAACGCTTTCAGCCAGGAGGAGATCGACGCCGTCAAGGTGCGGGGCAGTGGCGCGCCAGATGTCGTCGACCTCGGACTGAAGGTCGCGCTGGCGAACGATTCGCTTTTCGCTCCGTACAAGGTCGCCACGTGGGACGACATCCCGGCGAGCCTGAAGGCACCGACCGGCGTGTGGTTCTCGAGCTACGGCGGCTACATGGGGATCGGCTACGACTCGGCCAGGGTCCCCGGCGGGACCATCACGTCGGTGTCGGACCTGCTCGGACCAGGGTACAAAGGAAGGGTCGCCCTGCCGGGGGATCCCACAAAGTCCAACCAGGCGCTGAACGCGCTCATCATGGCGTCGGTGGCCAATGGTGGTTCCATCGACGACGTGAGCAAGGGCGTCGACTTCTTCCACCGGCTGAAGGTGGCCGGCAACTTCGTGCCCGGGGCCGCAACCATCGCCACCGTGAAGTCCGGCAAGGCAAGTGTCCTGTTCGAGTGGGACTACGTCTCCGCCCCACATGTCAAGGACGTGTCGGGCTGGAGCATCTTCGTGCCGTCGAACGCGATCATCGGCGGGTATTACACGCAGGCGGTCAACAAGGCTGCGCCGCACCCGGCGGCGGCACGGCTGTGGGAGGAGTACCTCTTCTCCGACCTCGGCCAGAGCCTGTGGCTCAAAGGCGGCGCGCACCCGGTCCGCCAGGCGGCGATGGAAAAGTCGGGACAGATCGACGCAAATGCCACCGCGGCCCTGCCGAGGGTGAAAGGAACGGTGTCGTTCCCTACCGGCGAGCAGCAGGCCGCCGCGGCCACCTACGCCTTGTCGCACTGGTCCCAGGCCATCGCGTGACGGTCGTTTCGTGCTGACCTCGCAGCGCCGCCTGGGCGCGGGAGCGGTGCGAGGTGAGGGTTCGCGGGGCAAGTACCACGAGCTCGCCGAGCTCGAAGGTGAGCCGCACGTCATCAGGCGCGATCTCGTCGACAGCGAAAATCGAAGCCCGATTGAGCCCAAGCGCGCGATTGCAGTGATCGCGCACCTCACTGACCTGCACGTGACCGACGTCCAGTCGCCCGCCCGCTTCGAGTTCGTCAACCGGGATTGGGAGGACCCCCGTTTTCAGAACCTGCTGACGATGCAGCGGCCGCAGGAGGCGCTGAACATGCACGCGATCGATGCGATGGTGCAGACGCTCAACGGCATCGACGCACTCGAGCTAGTAGCGGTTACAGGCGACACGATCGACAACGTGCAGCGCAACGAGCTGGACAACGTTCTCGCGCTTCTCAACGGAGGCGTTGTCCATCCGGATTCAGGCGAGCCTGGTTATGAGGGCGTGCAGCTGGTTGACTGGCCGGATGACATCTTCTGGAAGCCGGACGGCCCGCAGGACGGGGACGTGTTCCGCCGCGACCTCGGCTTTCCGGCGGCGCCCGGTCTGCTGGACCGTGCGATGCAAGTGTTCGAAGCGACCGGCCTGAGCAAGCCGTGGCTCGGCTGCCACGGCAACCACGAAGAGGTGTGCCAGGGGATGGGCATCGTGACGCCGGCCCTGGCGAAGGCGATGGTCGGGACGCGCAAGCCGATGGACCTTCCGCTGGGTCTCGATCGCGACAAGGCGGTCGAAACCTTTATCGAACGCCCGGAATTTTTCCTGACCGGCGAGACCATGGACGTGACGCCTGACAGGAAGCGCCGCCCCATCTCACGCGCGGAGTTCATCGAAGCAGCGCACATGCCCGGTCCGTATTACGTGCACGACACGCCCGAGATCCGGTTCATCACGCTGGACACTGTGTGCGCCGCCGGCGACGCGCTCGGATCCATCGACGCACCTCAGCTCCACTGGCTCGAGCGAAGGCTCGAGGAGGTGCACTCGTCGTTCAGATCTCGCGACGGATCTACAGTGCGAACCCGGCATCAAGACCGGCTGGTCGTGATGCTCTCGCACCACGGTCTCGACACTCTCTCCAACCCTCGGGCCGACCAGCTGTCGGACGCGCTGCTGAAGCTGCTTCTGCGGTTTCAGAACGTGGTGCTGTGGCTCAACGGACACATCCACGCCAACCGGATCACCCCGCGCTTAGACCCCAAGGGCGGTCACGGTTTCTGGGAGGTCACAACCAGCTCGCTGGTCGACTGGCCTTGCCAGGCCCGGCTGGTGGAACTGTTTGACGCAGGCGCCGGCCTGCTCGAAATCAGGTGCACGATGGTCGACCACCGGGGCACGGACCTCGCTGCACTCCACCGTGAGCTCGCCGCCAACGTCCCGTTCAACGGCATCGACTCGTGGCGGGAGGGCGCTCCCGAGGACCGCAACGCGATCCTCCTTCTCCCCTCCCCCTTCTAGCCATCGCGCCCCCATCGCCAAATCGGCACACCCCTGGCGGGGCCCTCCCTACCGATTGGCTCCCTCCCCCAAGCCGACGCACCTAACCGCTGCTGAGCTTGATTTGAGTTCCCGTTCACGTCAACCCAGCCCGTTAAGAAGAGTCGCCTGGATAAGGAAATCTTTCGCCCGTTAAGGACGTTGACTTCCAAACATGCGTTCGTACGATGGATGACATGGACGGTATCGCGCTGCTCGAAGGGGCAGTGGATCGATTCGAACAACAGCCGCTGCCCAAGGATGGGCCCGGTCTTGCTTGCTTCATCGAGCGCGTTCAGCGGGTGTACGACCGCATCGCCCTGAAGAACTCGGAGGCGGCGGCGGCTTACGCCGAGACCGACCATTACGACGAGGCGGGCTCGGTGTCCCCCATCCACTGGATTCGGGTGCATTGCCACATGACGAGCGGCGCGGCCGGAGACCGGATCGCCGTCGGCGAGCAGCTGTCGAGTCTTCCCGAAAGCCACCAGAGTCTGCTTGCTGGGGAGATCGGCTTCGCCCACCTCGCGCACATCGCGCGCACAGCGGCTGCGATCGAGGAGTCAGGCACCAACAAGCAGTTCGACGAGACACCTTTGCTGGAGAAGGCTCGCGTCCTTCCCGTGGGTCGCTTCATCGACTTCTGCTATCACATGCGGCACGTCGGGGACCCGTCCGGTTACGCGGAGGATGAGGCGCGGAAGGTCGAAGACCGCTCCCTCTCATTAAGGAAGGGCGAGGGCGGCATGGTCTGGGTGCGTGGGGTCCTGGACCCCGAAGGCGGCGCCGTGTTCCGGACGGCAATCGAAGCTCTAGCCCATCGCAAAGGAAAGGACGACGACCGCACGCACGACCGCCGCTTCGCCGACGCTGCCATCGAGCTCGCCGCGCACTCGCTCGACAATGCCCTTGTACCCCAGCACGGCAGTGTGCGGCCCCACCTGAATGTCAACACCACGCTCGAGACCTTGCTCAAGCAAGCTGGCGCGCCCGCCGCCGACCTCGAGTTCTCCCTCCCGATTTCCGCCGAGGCGGTCGAACGCCTGGCCTGCGATTGCAGCGTCACCCGCATCCTGCTCGGCGCCGATTCCACAGTGATCGACGTCGGCCGCTCGAGACGAGTCATCTCGCCGTCGCAACGACGCGCGCTGAGTGTCCGCGACAAAGGATGCCGCTGGCCGGGCTGCGACAGGCCCGCCACCTGGACCGAGGGCCATCACATCGACCACTGGATCAGAGGCGGGCCGGGCGACCTGCCCAACCTCATCCTCCTCTGCCATCGGCATCACTTGATGGCGCATGAAGGAAAGTGGCAGGTGGTCAAAACCAACGAGGGACTGATCCTGGCGATCCCGCCGCCGTTGGATATCTACCGGCGATTCGCGCGCGGCCCTGGCATCAGCAAACTCATGTGACCAGCGCTAGTCCGGAAGAGGTGCCTGTTTCGTCTCCGGCAGCAAAAGAAGCAACGCCGCCCCCGCAATCGCCGCCACCCCTCCCAGCTCGATCGCGCGCCCGAGGCCGATCGCGGGCGCCAACAACCCAACCGCCTGCAGCCCGACCACGCTCCCCACAGCCGCCGCGACCGCCGTGGTCGCCTCGGCCGTCGCACGCGCTCGCGTCGGAAACAGCTCCGCCGTCCACGCCCCGAAGACGGGAGACGAAGCGCTGGCAAACACGCTCCACAGCACGTTGCCGGCGTAAAACCCCACCCTCGCGGTCGCGAAGCTAAGACTCGCCGCGAACGCCGTCGCGACCGTCAGCAAAATCGCCGGCCCCCGCCGCCCGAACCTGTCGCTCAGATAACCGCCCGCCAGGTAAGACAAGCCACCCGCGACCCCGGAGACAAAGATCAACGTGCTGATCGCAACTGGCGACAGCAGCAGCACCTCGCTCGCATAGACCGTGAAAAACAGACCGGCCGGCTCGAGCAGCACCGCGAGCAGGGCGGTCGCCAGGGCGATCACCAGGACTCTCCGCCGCCACGCCGGTTGCATCAGAAGCCGCAAGGCCGAGCCGCTAGCTCGTACACCGACGGCGCCGAGCCACGCCCTGCCCTCGGGCAGCCGGAACCACATGAAAGGAGCTGCCAGCACCCCAATGCCCCCCACCAAGAACAGCCATCGCCAGTGCGGTGCGAGGAGCGGGTAGGCGATCACGGTGATGCCGGTGCCGAGACCAGAGAGAATCGCCAGCACGCTCACCGCCTGACCCCGCCGCGACGACGGCGCCTCTTCCACGACCAGCGCGGTGGCCACCCCGGCCACAAGCGCCTCGAAGCACACGGCGACGAGCCTCAACAACGCGAGCGCCTCGAGCGAGGACGCCAACCCACTCAGGAAATTCGCGATCGAGAACCCAGCGACGCCCACCGCGATCAGCCGCCGCCGGCCAAACCGGTCGGCCAGCGTGGCCAGTGGGAGCGCCCCCAAAGCACCCAATGCAAGCACCGACCCAAGGTTCGACAGCGCCGGCGTCTGCGCGTGGAAGTCTGCCGCGATCGCAGGCAGCGCAAGCACCAAGACGGAGCCGTCGAACGCGGTGAGCACCACCGCGAGTCCAGCCCACAGAAGAGTCCGCCGCTGCTGAGGATCGAGCTCCATCACAAAACCGATCTAGAGCAGGCGCAGCTTGTTCAAAAGGTAAGGACCTGGGCCAAGGAACCCGCAGGTGGCCGCGATATGCGCGATCGACACGCCCAGCAGCGACGGCGGGCCCGGCAGCAGCCAGAAGGCGAGTCCAAGCGGCACGCCGGCGAGCGCGGTGGCGAAAGTGTCGGGCCACGTCCAGCGGCCCAAGCGGTGATACAAAACGTAGACAGTCGTGGCGATCGCAAATCCGGCCGGCGGTCCCCACAACACTCCCAGCCCGCCCTGCAGCAGGCCGCGGAAGAACGCTTCTTCAACCGGTCCGTTGATCGCGTAGAAGCCCGCTTGAAACCATGCGTCCCGGCCATTTGCCGGGACGCTCAAAGCGCGGCGCCGGCGGGTCAGCCACAGCTGCACCACAGCCGACGCAAAGAATAGAAAAGGAGCGGCCACGGCGGCGAACAGGAGCTGCACGCCCGGCCGTCCAAAGTTCAGGCCGAAAGCGGCCGGCCGCGACAGAACCGAATACGCGGCGGCGTACGCAATCACGAATGGAGCGATCCGCGCCAGGAGGTCGGTGCGCATCCACGCCCAGCTGTCGGGAATATAGGTGTGGACCACACGCGTTGAACTCGTGACAGTGGTCGAGGCAGGCGTCATCCGGTTCGAAGTCTTCTATGACTACACATGTCCGTTCGTTTACCGGGCATCAGTGCTGCTCCAGAACCTGGGCCGGTCTCCCAACCCGCCGCTAAACGTCACCTGGCGGTACTTCTCGCTGACGCAGGTCAACTCCAAGGATGAAGGGTGGGCCGTGTGGGATGCGCCCGCAAGCGAGACGGTGAGGGGACGGCTTGCCTTCAAGGCCGCCGAGGCTGCTCGCCGCCAGGACCGTTTTGACGACTTTCATATGCCGCTCCTCGAAGCGCGGCATCGGGACAGGCTTGACGTCGATCAGATCGAGGTAGTGGAGCGCGTGGCCGTGGATTGCGGTCTGGACATCGAGAGGTTTCGCAAGGACCTCGTCGACCCGCGCATCCTCGAGTCCCTCGAGCGCGATCACACGCAGGCGGTCAGCGTGCATGGAGTCTTCGGCACGCCGACGTTTGTCTTTCCCGACGGGGCCGCTGCCTACATAAGGCTGGCGCTGGCGCCTGACCCGAACGAATCGAGCCGGGTGTTCGAGCGCCTTGTTTCGATCGCCGCCGGCGAGCCCACGATCCTGGAGCTCAAGCGCCCGAGGAAGCCGACCCCGGACTGACTCACGGGTTCGGCAATCCACATGTGTGCAGAAATGGGTGCATCCCACGCTCGTGATACCCCGAATTCGGACCACATGTCGCGTTTAGCTGTTCGGCGCGTAGATCACAACGTCGTCGACTGTCGCGACCACGTGGTACCGGCTCGCCACCAGGTCAGCGAGGACAGGGTAATTGGCCAGCGGGTACATCGAGAAATCACTCCATCCGGCCGCCGCGGTGTCGACGATGAGTGCAGGAGGGTGGGCATCCAGGTCCGCCTGCAGCTCCGGCCACACGTCCGCCGTCGTGTCCCAGTTGTTGGGCGGGAGCCCCGAGCCGCGGGCAAAGCCTCGAAGAAATCCGGGAAACCGACTCGCCATCAAACGGTCTGACTCGATGTAGAGCGCCGGCCAGTTGCCCCACACGAAAACTCGCTCGCTCGCCGACGTGTGGTCGTGGATGTACGCGGCCACCGCCTGGTGTTGCGGCACTGGCGGACTGAAGTCGTACGTCAGGGGATCGGCGCCGACGTCGAATGCCCACCAAGCCGCAGCGGGCACGGCGATGCCCAACGCGGCAGCGACCTTGGACAACCTGCGTACGGTGAAGGTGTCGAAAAACCTCGCCGCCGCGAGGGCGAGCGGCCCCATCGCCTGGATGAAGTAGTGCCACGAGAGGTGGCCTGCGGCCACCGATCCGACCATCGCCACCGCCAGCCACACGACAACGATCCGGTCCTTCCGCTCGAGATCGCGCCAGCGAGTGGCGAATGCGATCGCGGCGATCCACAGAACCGCCATGGTGGCGAGGAACGGCAGCAGGCTGTCTCGCGCGCGCATCCACACGAACGCCGGTATCCAGCTGGTTGAGGCGTAGCCATACAGGCTCCCCACCGTCCAGCGCCAGAAACCCGGGAGCGATCCCGTCCCCAGCAGCACCAGCGAGCCCGCGACGAGCGCGGCCCCCACGCCCCCGGCAAACCTCAAAGCAGCCCGCCATCGATTCCCCGCCGGCTCCAGCCAGAAGATCCCCGCCAGCGCCAGCACCACGTTGACCGCGGCCACTTGCCGGAACGCGCCCGCGGCGACGAGAAGGACTCCCGACCACACCCACCGCCGCCGCAGCATTAAAAGGACGGAGGCCGTTAGCGGCAGCATCATGAAGAGCTCGGTGTTCGAGGCAAGAAGGCGCGGGTTGCCCGCCGCCGTCAGGACGCCGTAAAAGAGCGCCGCCAAAAGCCCGGACCGGACTCCACACAGGTCTCGACCGATGACCAACACCAGCACGCACGTCGCCGCCATCACGATCAGCCCGAGGAAATGGATCGCTGTCATCTGGTACGTGCCCGCAACCTGGAACGTCGCCGCATAGACCCACAAGATCCCCGGCGGCTTGTTGTCGACTCCACCCGACCCGTAAAGCGGGGCCCCGGTGTTCATGAGCGCGGCGATCGAGCCATAGATGGCTTCGTCACCGTCGAGAAGGCCGTGAAGCAACGAAGGCAGGTGCGCGACGAACACCGTGACGGCGATGAGCGCCGCCCACAATCCGAGCTGCATCCGGCGGGTCATCGGCCTGTGTGACTATAAGTGTCGGTGCGGTAACGTCAAAAGGTGACCATCTCACGCCGCACCTGGTTGCGTGCCGCTCTTGCCGTGACCGCCGTCGCGCTTGTGCTCAGCGCGTGGAAACACCCGATGCATATCGGCGGAGGTTTCAGCATCGACTTCCACACTTACCTGGCGGCGGCGCGAGTCGGCCTGAAGGCAGGGTGGGCGCATCTCTACGACCAGGCGCTGGTCTCGATCGAGCAGCACAACCTTCTGCCCGAGCTCTGGTCCCAACCATTCCTCAGCCCGCCCGACGTGGCGTGGCTGGTCGCACCCCTGACGCTGTTGCCGTATTGGGATGCGTTCTCGGTATGGGCGGTGCTCACCTTCTCGGCCTTTGCGGCCGGGCTGGCATGGGCCGGCATGAGCACTGGGATCAGCCGCTGGATCGCGGTCCTCGCGGCTCTCTCGCCGTGGTGGGTGCTGCACGCGGTGAGCGTCGGGCAGGTGGTTCCGCTGGTCGCCGCCGGCGTGGTGGTCGCGTGGCGCCTGCTGCGTGAGAAGAAGGACATCGCCGCCGGCATCGTCCTTTCGGTCATCTTCCTGAAGCCGAACACCGCGTTCCTCGCGCCCTTCGCGCTGCTCGTCGCCGGCCGCTACCGCGCGTTCGGCGCCTGGCTCGCCGCGGGAGGATTGATCGGCCTCATCGCCCTTCTAACCATGGGCATCGACGGCATGTCGTCCTACGTCAGCCAGCTGCTCGCGCCATTGCCGACCGGCGCCGACTCGCTAACTTTCAAAGGCGCGCTGGGGGTGACCGGCGTCGCGGCAACCGTCTTGCGCGTGATCTTCGTGGCGATCGCCCTCGTGGCGGCTTTCAAGCTGCGCGCCTCCTCCGGCCTGGTCCTTGCCGCCGGCATCGTGGGCACGCTCATCGTTGCCCCTTACCTTCACGGCTCCGACCTGTGCCTTTTGTCCGCGGCAGCCTGGTTCATCTGGGAGGAGCGCACTGCGCTGGCCTGGCGCATCCCACTTGCCATCGGATGGCTCCTCGCCAGCCCCTACCCCCTTCTGGTCGGGCTCGGTCCGAACTTGAATCAGTTTCCCCTGATGGAGTACGCGCTGCTCGTCGCCCTCCTCGTGTTTGCCTGGAGGCAAAGGGGCGCCTTAACGGGCGCGGCTGACTTGAGGACACGGGCGCCCGCATAATCAGGTCGCCCGCGCCACTCCAGGGGAATCATTTGCCACTCGACATCCACGCAATCAACGGACCAATGCGGGTGCTCGCCGGACCGGGCACTGGCAAGACGCATGCATTGGTCGACCTTTACGAGCAGGCGATCCGCGAGCGCCTGGCCGGCCGCGGTGACATCCTCGTCCTGACCTTCTCCAAAAGCGCTGCGGGTGAGATCTCGCGACGCATCGATGAGCGCCTGCAGGATGAATACGGCGAGGCGTGGATCTCCACCTTTCACAGCTTCTGCGACCGCCTGCTGCGCGAGCACGCACCGGATCGCAACCGCCTCCTGCTCAACGGATTCCAGGAATGGCTTGTCATGCGACAGGTCCTGGTCGAGCTCGACCCGGCGCTGCTCGGCCCTCTCGAAGGAGTGCGCAGGTCGGATGCCTTCGCGCGCGACCTCTTGACCTTTGTCGCGTTGATGAAGCAGAACCTCGTCCACCCCTCGACCCTCCTGCTTGCAGCCGAGGCGAGCGCAGGCGAGCGGCTTCGCGTGCTGGCCTCGGTCTACCAGGCTTACCAGCTGCGCCTCCAGGGCGCCCGCATGTTCGACTTTCGCGACCTCATCTCGGGAGCGATCGAGCTGCTGCAGTCGAACGCACCGCTCCGCGAGAGCCTGAGGCAGCGGTTTCGCCTCATCCTCGTGGACGAGTTCCAGGACGTCGACCCCGCGCAGTTCGAGCTGCTCCAGCTCGTCGCGCCGCCGGCGGCGCATCCGCGCCTCGTCGTGGTCGGCGACCCGGACCAATCGATTTACGGGTTCCGCGGCACGGTCCCGCGCCTGCTCAGTCGCGACTTCGCCGCCGTCTACGGCAGCGCCACGCAGCTCCTCGACGAGTGTCGCCGCTCCTCGCAAGAGGCGCTCGACGCAGGCGAGCGTCTCCTCTTCGCCACCCATGCCGGCCGTGAATCGCGCCGTTTGCGCTCAGTGGTCGCACCTTCGGCGCCCGCCATCGTCCTCGCACGCGAGCGCGACCCTGTCGACGAGGCGTTCTTCGTGGCGCGTGAGATCAAGCGCATGCACGCCGAGTCTCCGGGGCTCGATCACCGCGACTTTGCGATCCTCGTGCGCAGCACTACATCGTTCGGTGCGCGTTTTGAAGAGGCGCTGCGCGCGCTCGGCATTCCTTATGAAGTCCGCGGATCGGGCGCCACTTCGCGCAACGAGGTGGTCCGCTTCCTCGTCGGCTACCTCGAATCGCTGCGCCGGCCCGACGATCCAGATGCGTTCGAAGGGGCGCTCGCGTCAAGCCTCGGCGGGGTCGGAGCGCGCACCCTGGGCCGCCTTCGCGCGCACGCTCGCGAGCGAGGCCGGCCGCTGCTGCGTGTGATGCGGCGGTTGATGTACGCGCTGGCCGCGCGTGATGCGCAGCGCTACCCGCTGCCCTGGGGTGGCGAGGCCCCGCCAAAGGAAGACGAGCGAGCTGAGCCGGACTTCATGGCTTTTCTCGACGAGGCCGAGCTGAACAGCCTTCACGCCGCGATGGTCACGCGCCAGCGCCTGCTAGGCCGCGCGTCAAAGCTCTCCCTGGCAAGCCTTGCGTACTCGGTCCTCATAGAGGATGGAGGCATCCGCCGGCTTCTCGACCTGGAGCTCCCGGAAGAGCAGCGCGTCGAGGCGATCGCCGACCTCCGGGCCGCGATCGACGGCCTCGAGGCGATCGAGGCGGTGCAAGAACGGCTCCATGGCTCGCGGCCGAAGCTCGCCGACATCTCCGGTTCGCTCGAAACGCTGCTCGCCGCCGCGGCGGACGACAGCGAGGCGGCGCCTGGCGCGCGCGACGCCGTCCAGGTGATGACGGTGCACCAGGCCAAGGGCCTGGAGTTCGAAGTCGTCTTCCTCTCTGGCTTCGCCCACGGCCTGTTTCCCCTGCCGGTGCGGCCTCATCCGCTGCTCGACCCTGACGATCGTGCGTGGCTGCAAGAAATCAAGACCGGATTCAAGGTCGACTTCATGCCGTCGTGGCCGTCCGACATTGACGGCCACCTCGCCGAGGAGGCTCGGCTCGCCTATGTGGCGATGACGCGCGCCCGGCGGCGGCTCTACCTGACGTACGCCGACTCTTACTTGCGCCAGGCCGGCCCGTCAGCTTTTCTCGACATGGCCGCGCCCGAAGCCAGTTCGCGCGTTCACACTCGCGGTTCATCGCGCCTCGAGCCGGGCGACGTGCTGCTGGCCCGCGAGGCAGAGGTCTTGCTGGCCTCGCACCGTCCCTCGCTCACGAATGGCGTTCCGGCGCGCGCCGCCGCGCTAGGTCTCGACGTCGCGTTCCTCGCCGATCCCGACGCTGGCGAGCCATTCGAATCATTCGGCGCCGGCCGCAATCCCTCGCCGGTGCGGATCGATCACTTCAGCCCGACGACGCTCAACGACTACCTGAAGTGCCCGCGCCTCTACTGGTACAACCACCATCCGGGTCTCATCGAAGAGCCGCGGTCGGTCGCCATGGAGCGCGGCGGATTCCTGCACAGGGTGCTCGAGGACTTCCATGCCCACGAGAGCGAGTGGCGGCCGCTCGACGGCGACCATCAGAAGGAATGGCTGGAGACCGCGCTGCAAAGCCACCTCGAGAGCTACCTCGCGCACATGGAAGGAGTGCTGGATCGCAAGCGCGAAGAGCGGCAGGTGCGCGCGGTGCTCACGAACTACATCAAGTTCGTGACCGGTATGCAGCTCATCCGCAGGCTGAGCACGGTCGCGATCGAGCGCCGTTTCAGCCTCCAGCTGGACGGCTCGGAAATCGTCGGCAAGATCGACCGCGTCAACGACGTCGGCGACGGCGAGGTCGAGGTGGTCGACTACAAGACCGGCTCCGGCAAGCCGATGAAGTACGCCTACGAGGCGTACTTCGGACCTGAGCTTTACGACGTGCAGCTCGCCCTCTACTACATAGCGTGCAGGGAGGGCTTCGACGAAGAGGGCAAGCCGCTCGGCTTTACTCCGCGGTTCCTCTCTCTCTATTACCCGAAGGATTGGGTGTGGGGCGGCATGCGGCAGGACATCTTCAGCGTCGGCCGCGCCGCGGGCCTCAAGGAATACCGCGAAAAGCTGTTGACGGAAGAAGACCTGGACCGCAGCCGCGCGATCGTCGTGCAGGCGATCGAGCGCATCAAGGCAGGTCACTTCGAACCCGCACCGCGAGAGCTCGCGGGCACCTGCGTGACCCGCTTCGGAGGCTGTCCGCACGCGGCGGTGTGTCCTTACGGAGGCGCCCCACCGGAATGAGCGCTACACGACTTCCGAGCACCGTGTCGCCCAGCCCCGAGCAGGCGGCCGCCGCGCACGCCGGACCCGCGGGCGCGTTTCTCATCGCCGCGGGCCCTGGCACCGGCAAGACGTACACCGCCGTGGAACGCTTCTGCTGGCTCGTCGAGCAGGGCACGCCTGCGGATCGGATCCTCACCGTCACGTTCAACGAGCGCGCGGCAGAGGAGCTCCGGCAGCGCATCGCCAAGGAGATGCACGCGCGCCGGCCCGAGCTGGGTTCTGAGGTCCTTGACGGCGCGTGGATCGGCACGTTCCACGGCACCTGCGCGCGCCTGCTCGATGAGTTCGCCTACCTGGTCGGGGCGCCGCGCGAGCAGCGAGTGCTCGATGAGACTGGGCAGCGCCTCTTCGAGCAGCAGCTGATCGCCGGGCTGCGCAGCGGCGTCGCGGCTCCTTTCGATCCGGACTCGTTCTCCGCGCTGACAGTCGAGGACCTGGACGATCTCTTGCGCTCGGGCTTGCGGTTCCTGCTCAAGCTCAAGGGCCGCGGCATCGCGCCAGACCGCTTTCACGAGCGCGCACTCGAGCTCCAGACTCCCTCTCCACGCTCGCCCAGGGAGAGGTTCGAGGGGAGTGGCGGTCCCGACCCAACGCTGGCGGAGCGCGAGGCGATCGAGGTGCTGTTCGTCATCTACAAGACATACGAAGAGTCGCTGCGCGTGGCAGGCCTGCGCGACTTCGACGACCTCATCCTCGAGGTGATCGACTCGCTCGAGCGCGTGAAAGAGTTTCGCGATCGCTGCCGCGAGCGATTCCGCTACCTGCTGGTCGACGAGTTCCAGGACACGAACCGCATCCAGCTCGACCTCATCCGTCTCCTCGCCGCGGACAACTTCGCCAACGTCTCGGTGGTCGGCGACGCGAAGCAATCCATCTACGGCTGGCGCGACGCGGAGATCGAAAACATCCGCACGCGGTTCCCGGGCCGCCGGCTGCCTCTAACGCACAACCGGCGTTCGTACCAGGGCATCCTCGACTGCGCCACCGACTTCATCCGCCGCGACCTTGATTTCGCGGCCGAGCCCGACCTGGTCGCGACGCGCGGTGCGAGCGCGCAGCCGGTGACGGTGATCATGGCGCCGGATTCGCGCACCGAGGCCCGGTCGATGGCGCAGGCGATCCGCCGGCTGCATGTAGGCGGCCGTGCCTTCGCGGACATCGCCATCCTCGCCCACTCGATCCGGATGCTCCCACGCGAGTTCGAGGACGAGCTCCGGCGCCAGGGCATTCCGTACGTCACGAGCGGCGGGTCGGGTTTCTTCGACCGCCAGGAGATCAAGGACGTGCTGGCGCTCTTGCGCCTGACCGAGAACCCGATGGACGACGGCGCGTTCGTCCGCATCATGCAGGGCCCCATCGTCCGCCTGCCGGACAGCGGCATGTACAGGCTGGCCGCACGCCGCACCGACCGTTCAGGGATGCGGCTGCGCGATTGCTTCGACGAATCCGGGCGGGAAGGGTTCCCGGAAATGGATCCAAAGGTCGCGCGCGAGGGCCGGCGTTTGGTGGAGCTGACCGATCGCATGGGCCGGCTGCGCGACGCCCTCACCGTGGCCGACATCCTGAACCGCCTGCTCGAAGAGAGCGGTTACCTGCGGTGGGCCGAGCTGCGTGCGCATCGCGACGGCAGCCCCCGCGCGCTGCTCAACCTGCGCAAGGTCTTCCAGCTTGCGGGCCGGTTCGAGCGCGACCTCTCGCTCGCGGGCATCGGCGATTTCGTGCGCCACTTGGACCAGGTGATCGACGCCGAGCTGCCGGTCGGCGAGGCGGCCGAAGAGGCAGCGACGGCAGATGCAGTCTCGCTGCTCACTATTCATTCGGCCAAGGGTCTCGAGTTCCCTGTCGTGTTTCTCGTCAACCTGCGACCGCCGAGACCGCGGGACACGGAGCGCCTCTTCTTCGACCCGGACGCGGGCGGCTTCGTCATGAAGAACTGGCGCGGCGAGAAACATCCTCGGTACGTGGAGGCTTCTCCTGGCGCGCCGGCGGTGAAGCTCGCGATCGGGGAGCGCCGCCGCATCGTCTACGTGGGCTTGACGCGGGCGAAGGACGCGCTCTACGTGACCGCCACGCGCGAGGAAGCGACAGCTCGCGACGTCGGCGCCAACGGCGTGGAGGACCACGATCACTTCGCCGAGATCCTGGGCTGGGCGCTCGCGAGCCCGCAATCCGCGTCGGTTGTCGAGGCGGAGCAGCTCGAGCTGCCGGTGATGCGCGCGGCCAACGGCCAGGTGGACGGCGGGCCGGCCGTCGTGGCAGCGGTGCTGGACCGATTGGAACAGCTACGGCCGCGGGAAGCCGAAGCTGCGCCCACGCCGGCGCGTGAGGTCGAGCTCAGCTTTTCGCAGCTGCACGACTTCCAGGTCTGCCCCGTGCGCTATCGGTTCAGCCAGGTGTGGCGCGTGCCCGCTCCGCCCGACGAGCTGCAGCCACGCCACATTCAGGCGATCGGCTCGACGGAGCTCGGCTCGGCGGTGCACGCCGCGCTCGCCGCGTGGCACATGTACGGCGGCGATCTGCTCGCGATCTACTCGGGGCCAGAAGCCGGGCGCGAGATGCTCGCCCGCTACCTCACGCATCCACTCGCTGCGGCGAAGACGATCGCCGTCGAAGTGGGTTTCAACATGCGTATCGGCACGACGCGCGTAAAGGGCCTGGTCGACAGGATCTGCGAGCTCGACGGCAAGTCCGTCCTCGTCGACTACAAGACCAACGCCTCGCTCGACGCCTCCTTGATCGAGGCGTACTCCGTCCAGCTTCGCCTGTATGCGCTCGCCGCGCATCGGGGCCTGCTGCCGGGCGCCGCCCAGCCTCGCCTGGTGCTGTTCGACATTCGCCGGGGCGAAGCAAGAGAGGTGACGCCCGAGGACGCCGGCGTCGAAGCGCAGGTCCGCGCCGCCGCAGCGAAAATTGCGCTCGGAGACTTCAGCCTCGGGCCCGAGCACGCGCAGCGTCCGTGCCACCTCTGCGCCTTCCGCCCGATCTGCCCCGACGCCCGCCCCCGATGATTCCCGCCAGTGCCGGCTCCCGCGGGTTTGGACCCGCGCTCAAACCCGTCAGTGCTGGCACTGGCGGGAAATTACGAAGTGGTGAAGCTGCCAACCATCTGATCCGTGATCTGAAGGCTTGCGTCGCGCGTTGCTTTGCCCCCAAAGGTGAATACGAAGGCGTAGCAATTCGTCCCCTTTGGAACTGATGAATACGAACTCCAAAAAGCCTCAGATCGAGGCGGCCCCAGGAGTCCGGTGACGCGCGTGACGAACTGACCGTCCACCATCAACCTGGCACTGCCATCGATGTCTCCGGGCGGGGCTCCCCGACACCCTCCACTCAGCATGCTCAGGCTGAAGAGAATTCCGTCCGCGCCTATACCCATGGGCGAGCGAATGTCCTTTCTGTTGGCGAAGTACCTTTCTGTGTCGGGAGCACCGAGGTCCCCGAGGTCGTACCAGCTTGGCGGGTAGTTGATCGCATAGCCCCACTTCTGGTTGTGATAGCTGTTCCACCCAGCCGTGGCCGGTGGGCTCTCTAGTCGCGTGGACGAAGCCGGCGATGAGGTCTCGGGACTCGCCGGTGACCCGGGCTGCCCGCACGACAGCAGCAACGCCGCCGACAGGACCAGCCACAGCCCGAGAAACCGCACGATGGTTCAACGGTACCGACCGCAAATTCGACATGGCTTGGCACAATGCTCAAGTTGTGACTGAGCCCCTCCGAGAGCGCTATTTCGAGCGGCGTGAGATCAGAGAAGCGATCGCCTTCGCCGAAGCCGGCGGCATCGCGGTCCACCGCAACTTCGACTCCTATCACGGCTCCAAGATCCGGGGCATGATCCGCGAGCGCCCGTTCCTTCACGTCATCGGGCTTCGCACTGTGCTCGAAGAGTGGGGCCGTCAGCACGGCCTCCGGCCGGAATGGATCCAGCCAGAGAAGCGCCGCAAGGTCGCGCACTACGACGTGTTCGGCCCTCACGCGCAAGCCTTGATCGCCCGCTTCAAAGAGACTACAGACCAGGCTCCTTGACACATTTGACGCGTTGCGTTATGATGCATAGCGTCAAAAGACAGAATTTCGGACAGCACAAGGAGGCTAGTCAGACATATGAGCACTGAGACCAAATTCGCAGAGACCGCAACCACCGTCGAAGGGGTTGCATTCGGCGCCGCCAAGACCGCGGCCGAGGTCGCCTCGGACCCGATGGGATCGGCCCGCAAGTCGGTCAAGGGTTTCGAAAGAAAAGGAGCCCCGACCGCACGCAAGCTCAACCGCCGCTTCAACGCCCGCCTGAACGCCATCCTTCCCGAAAAGGTGACGCTCTTCGGCATGCCGATCAACGAGAGGCTGCCCCAGAAGGTCGCCATCAAGGGACTGAACCTGGTCAAGCTCCAGGCACGGCGCCAGGACGTGGTCGGCGATGTCACCAAGCGCACGCTGCGCATCTTCAACGCCTCGTTCAAGACGATCGCCCGCACGGCCACCCGTCTCGAGCAGGCCACCGAGCTGAGCCCGCGCCGCGAAGCAGCGGCCAGGCCCACCGCTGTCAAGGCGCGCCGCCGCACCGCCCGCCGCGCAGCCTAGCTGCGAAACACGCTCAGATAAGGCTGAAAAGGGCGCCCACACGGGCGTCCTTTTGTTTAGTCGGGTAGCCTTCCTCCCCGATGACCGTCGTCTGCACCGGCTCGATCGCCTACGACTACATCCTGAGCTTCAAGGGTCACTTCAAGGACCACATCCTGCTCGACAAGACCCACATCCTCAACCTGAGCTTTCTCGTCGACGATCTTCAGAAGCGCCGGGGCGGAGTGGCGGGCAACTACGCGCACAACCTCGCGCTTCTTGGCTATCCCGCCGCGGTGCTCGCCACCGCCGGCACCGACGCGTCCGAATACCGCGACTGGCTGGTCGCGCGAGGCATCGACTGCCGCGGACTCTTGCTGCTGGAAGGTGAGCTGAGCGCCACAGGGTTCACCACCACGGACCTGGACGACAACCAGCTCACCGGCTACTACGGCGGAGCGATGTGGCGCGCCGCCATGCTCGGACTCGACGATGCGCCACCGGCGGTGGACGCGGTAATCATCGGACCCAACGATCCAAAAGCGATGAAGCGCCTTGTCAACGAGTGCCGTGAGCGCGGGGTCCGCTTCGTCTTCGATCCCGCCCATCAACTGCCGATGATGTCGGCCGAGGACGTGACGGACAGCACTCGCGGCGCATGGATCGTGATCGGCAACGACTACGAGCTCGATCTCATCGAGCAGCGCACGAGCCGCGACGAGAAGGGACTCCTCGAGCTCGCGGAGATGGTGGTCACAACCCTTGGTCGCAACGGCTCTCGCATCGCCACGCGCAAAGAGACGATCGAGATCCCCGCCGCCCCACCCTCTCGCGAGTCAGACCCCACCGGAGCCGGCGATGCGTATCGAGCCGGGTTGGTGGCGGGCCTGCTTCGAGGCTTGAAGCTCGCAGAAGCCGGCCGCGTTGCCTCTCTGGCAGCTTCGTACGCGATCGAGCAGGTCGGCACCATCGAGCACGGCTATACGCAGAAAGAATTCTCGCGTCGCTACAGGACTGCGTTCGGTAAAGACCTGCCGGAAAAATTCTGGAACGAGCGCCCCAGCTAGAGCTTTTCTAGCTGAATTTGCGACCTTCCTCGCGGCGATAGGCCCATATGGCGATGGCGAAAAAGGCGACGCCGTAGCCGGCCAGGTACAGCCAGTCCGTGGTGACGCTCTCGCTTGTGGGTGCCCCTATCGCGTCCCAACCAAGCTGCCCGAACCGGTACAGAGGCAGATACGGAGAGATGTTCTGAATGATCTGAGGAAGTAGCTGTTTCGGAAAGAAGAGACCTGAGGCAAAGGCGGTCGGCAGGTAGATCAGGTTGATCACCGCCACCGCCGAGTTGGGTCCGGATAGGTAGCCGATCGCGAACCCGAGCGCGATGAACGGAATCGACCCGAGCAGCACGCGCGAAGCCAGGGTGAACCACTGGTCGGCGTCGAGCCTGACCCCGCCCGCGATGTACGCGAATGGAAACAGCACGCAAAGGGTCAGCGCCGCGAACACGATCGCGGTGATGCACTTGGACAGCAGATAGACGATCGGGGGCAGAGGCGTCGCTCGCATGAGGAGGTCGGTCTTCATGCCCCTCTCGTTCGCCACCGAGATGCCGAAGCTGAAGATCATCACGTTGGCCACTGAATAGACCGCCATGGAGGCGAGAAAGTACGCGCCGAACGTGACGTGCGTGCCCTGCAAAATCTGCGATGCCTGGCCGATCCCGATGAACGCATAAAAGACGATCGGCAGCAGAAGGCTCGTCGCGCTGAACGCCGGCACGCGCCACAGCTTCAGGAACTCCGCCCACGTCTGGCGGGTCAGCATCGGCAAGATGGGCGCTCGCGTGTGCGCCGTGACCGCGGTCTGACTCGATGTCATCAGTGGCTTGTGAGCGCGATGAACGCGTCCTCGAGATCCGCGCCCGACACCTCGAGATCGGAGATCTCCACTCCGCGCTGGAAGAGGTCGCGCAGCACGGATTCGGGCTGATTGGTCAGCAGCTGAACGCGGCCGTCCTTGATCATCACCGCGGTCACCGGCAAGCCTTCGAGATTTTTCTCGTGGAGATCCGGCGCGACAAAGCGCACTTTTTTGCCGGCCACCTTGGACTTGATCTCGGCTGGAGGAGCGTCGGCGATGACCACGCCGCGATCGATCACGATCACGCGCCTGGCGAGCTGATCGGCTTCTTCCAGGTAATGAGTCGTGAGCACTACCGTCTTTCCCATCTGAGCGAACTCCGCGATTCGTTCGATGAAGGAGCGCCGGCCCTCAACGTCCATCCCCACGGTGGGCTCGTCCAGAAACAGAACGTCAGGGTTGCCGCACACCGCGAGAGCGAAATACAGGCGCTGGCGCTGACCGCCGGACAGCTCCTTCACGAGGGCGTTGGCCTTCTCCTCGAGCCCGGCCATCACGATCGCCTTCTCGCGCGGAAGCGGCTTGGGATAGTAGGAGCGGAACAGGTCGACGATCTCGCTCACTCTGAGCATCTGAGGGACACCCGACTCCTGCAGCATGACCCCCACCCTGCTGCGGGCATCCAGGCTGTTCGGGTCGATCCCGAAAAGCATTGCCTTGCCAGAGGACGGCTTTCGCAGGCCGAGAAGAATGCTGATCGATGTCGTTTTGCCCGCGCCGTTGGGGCCGAGCATGGCCACCACCTCACCCAGCTCGATGCGCAGGCTTACACCCTTCAGGGCTTCCACAGCGCCGTATCTCTTTGTCACCTCGACCAGCTCGGCGGCAGGCATGTCCGCCTAGTCTGGACACTTACGCTTGTTGCGTGGCCACGATCTTCAGCAGGATCATCGCCGGCGAGCTGCCGGCGAGATTTCTCTGGAAGGACACCTCGTGTGTCGTGTTTCTCTCCATCCGACCGCTGCGTCCCGGGCATGCCCTGGTAGTGCCTCGCCAAGAGGTCGACCACTGGCTGGACCTGGAGGCCGGGCTGCTGGATCACCTGTTTGAAACGGCGCAGGCCATCGGCAAGGCGCAGATGGCGGGCTTCAAGCCGGCGCGGATCGGCGTGATGCTCGCCGGCCTCGAGGTGCCGCACTGCCACATTCATGTGGTGCCGATCCGCGGCGTCCACGACCTTGATTTCGGCAATCAGGATCCGAACCCCGATCCCAAGATGATGGATGACGCCGCGGAGACCCTGCGGCGCGAGCTGCGCCGCCTCGGATTCAAACCAGTGGCAGACGCCTAGCCGAGAAGCTTCTCCAGCTGCTCGACGTGAGCCTCGAGGTGGTTGACCAATGGATACCTGGCCAGAAAGTCCGGGCCCACGGGACTGAACCAGACGCCGCCCTCGACATTTGCCTTGTTTCGGAAGGCGGCAAGGTCCAGCGTGCGCAGCTCCTTCGCCGTGCGGGCGTGGGCGTCCAGCGCCATCCGAAGGAGGTCGGCAGGCTCCATTGCGGACATCTGCACAATCGATTCGTCTCGAATGTTGGTGCTGGACATCAGGTCGACGTCGGTGAGCTGGCCGCTCGCGACCTTGTGCACCAGGACGCCGTAGTACTTCGAGAACCCGGCGATGTGGGCGAGTATCTCGTGCCCGTTCCACTCGTCATCATCAGCGCGCCCTGCGCGCGCCTGGCCTTCACCGCGGCCGGCCTTGATCCGCGAACCCACCTTCGCCAGCCGGGCTGACGCTCGCTCGAGCCGGTCCGCAAGCTGGTTGCGCTCGGAATCCAGCTCCACGTTCAGGAAGTTTTCGAAGTCGGTCTTGGTGTAGGCGGCGCTTTCGATTTTCATGTCGCCAACAATGTAGCGCCGGCTAGCTCACGTTGGTCGTATAGATCCGCGGCTGTCGAGGCCCCGCTCGCGGTACCAGTCGTCGATCTCCTGCTGTGCAAGGCGAATCGGTCGTGGCTCTCCTGTGAGGGACTTGACGAAGAACGCAAGCGCCGGCCCTCGAGGCTCACCCCAACCCTGCGCAGCCAGTAGGTCGGTCCGCGGGTGTACCAGGAGGTGCCCCACCCGGGTATCGCCCTGATCTGTGGACCGTGCTCGTCAGCCATGGTTCCCACGCCCCAGTATTTCACGCCTCCCTCAAGCGATCGATCTAGTGGAGAATCGGGCTCATGTGCTACTCAGACGACGCCCGCCCGCCCCTCCCTCCCATAAGCGGCGCCGCCGCCGACCAGGGTGACCTGGTCCTCACCTCCGCAGACGGCACGAAGTTCGGCGCCTACTTCGCACGCGCCGAAAAGCCGACCGGTGCCGGCATGGTCGTCATGCCCGACGTCCGCGGCCTGCACCATTTCTACAAGGAGCTCGCGCAGCGCTTCGCCGAGGCCGGGATCGACTCGGTAGCCATCGACTATTTCGGCCGCACGGCAGGCATCGGCGATCGCGGCGAGGCGTTCGAATTCATGCCTCATGTCGAGAAGACGACGCAGGAAAACATTGCGGCCGACGTGGAGGCTGCGATCGCACATCTCAGAACGAAAGACGGCGGTGCCGTCAAGTCGGTGTTCACCGTCGGCTTTTGCTTCGGCGGGTCGAGCTCGTGGAACCTTTCCGCACTCGTGCCTGACGTCAACGGTGTCATCGGCTTCTATGGCCGTCCGGTGCGGGTTGAGCCTTACGTCCCGAGGATGAAAAAACCGCTCCTTCTGCTGATCGCCGGCGCCGACGCGGCGACCTCACGTGAAGCGTCCGTCGAGTTCGACCACAAACTCACCCACGCGAAGGTGCCGCACGAGATGCACATCTACGAAGGGGCGCCCCACAGCTTCTTCGACCGCACGTTCGAGCAGTGGAAGGAGGCCTGCGACGACTCCTGGCGCCGCATCCTGGCTTTCGTCAAGAAGCACAGCTGACAAGTGTGCAGAAAAGGGTCGATCCGCCGACCGGGATACCCTCATTCATGCACGTATAGGAAATAGACCCAGAGTCCTACCCGCGAGGGTCGCCGTATAGTCCGCCCCATGGCGAAGCTGGCCACAGAGTCCAAAGAGTCCAAAGCCGTCAAGCCGCCCAAGCCCGCCCCCCAGCTCCCCGCCGCCCTCATCTCCGAGCTCGAGCGCCGGCGCTCCGGGATGGCCCGCCACATGGCCCGGGCCGTGGTCAGCCTCGTCAGGTGGGACGGCTCGACAGGAGTACCCCCGCAAAGAGAGGCCATCGCAAGAGCCTGCGAGGCCGGGCTCGACCTCTTCCTCGCCGCCGCCCGCGACGCCCGCCCCGCGACCAATGAAGAGCTGAGACGAGTCGCCCAGCTCGGCATCCTCCAGGCGAGAAGCAGCCAGTCGGTCGAGCCAATCCTCGCCGCCTACCGCATCGCGGCACGCGTCGCCTGGGACGCGATCCTCGGCGCCTGGCGCGGCCATCCTGACGCAACGCCCGAGGCGATCATGCTCACGGCGAACTACGTGTTCACCGCGCTCGACCAGGTCGCCGCCGAGGTGACGAAAACGTACCTGCACGCCAGAGAGCAGCACATGCAGCGCGGGACCCGCGCCCAGGCGCGCCTCTTCCACGCCCTGATCAGCGACAACTTCGACTCCGAGCTCGAGCTGCAGAAGCAGGCGCTCGCGCTCAACATTCCGATCGCTCCCACCGGTTACGTGGTCGCGGTTTGCAAGCTGATCGTCGGGACCGGCAGCCGTGACGGTGAACGCGGCGGGAACGCGCTGGCCGAGGTCGCGACCTCGCTGGACGTGCCGCGCGGCGCGATCCACCACGCAACCGACCCCAGCACGCTGGTCGTGCTCTGGCCCGCGGAGTCGGTCGCGAACGTCGACACCGTCGGCCAGTTCGTCGCAAAGCTCCAGGAGGAGGCGGTGAAGCGCTCCGGCACAGCACGGGCACGAGTGAGGGCGGGCATCGGCGGCTACCACCCCGGGCTGCGTGGCATCTCGCGTTCGTACCTCGAGGCCCAGCAGGCGCTGGAGGCCGGCCGCAAGCTGCGCCCGGAGGGGATCGCGCACCGGCACGACGAGCTCATCCCCCACCTCGTGCTTGCCCAGAACCCGCGCCTCGCCGAGCGCTTCGTCGCCAACAGCCTGGGCAGGCTCACGGAACCCAAGCTGCGCAACCGCGAGCAGCTCCTCGAAACGCTCGAAGCCTATCTCGTCCTCGGCTCGGTCAAGGACGCCGCCGCGGCGCTAAAGCTGCACCGCCACACCGTCCTGTACCGCCTCGGCAAGCTGCGCGAGATCCTGGGGGGAGACCTCGAGATCCCGGCGACCCGCTTGCGGCTGCAGTTCGCCCTGGAGCTCCGCAAGCTGCTCTGAGAGCGAACTTGGACACGGTGTCCAAGACAAGTGGGCTTTTTTCCCACACCATGCCGATGGACATTGGCCCTGAGGTCCGTATGCTGTGCGCATGACCTCTAACTCCAACGGCCGCCGCGTGGCTGTCACCGGCATGGGCTTCATCACTCCGATCGGCAACGACGTCGAAACCGTGTGGTCGAACATGATCGAGGGCGTCTCGGGCGTGAACACCATCACCCACTTCGACACCACCGGCTTCGACACCAAGATCGCGGCCGAGGTCAAGGGCTTCGTCCCTGAGGAATACATGGACCGCAAGACCGCCCGCCACATCGGGCGCTACTGCCAGTTCGCGCTCGCCGCCTCGAAGCAGGCGATCGCGCAGTCGGGACTGATCCCTGGCGAGATGGATCCCGACGACGTGGGCGTGATCGTCAGCTCCGGCATCGGCGGCATGGAGGAGATCGAGAAGAGCCACACGCAGCTGATGGAGCGCGGGCCCAAGCGGATCAGCCCGTTCACCGTCCCGATGATGATCGCCGACATGGCGGCGGGCATCGTCGCCATCCATCTGCAGGCTGGTGGACCGAACTACGCGATCGTCAGCGCCTGCGCGTCCGGTTCGCACGGCATCGGCGAAGCGTCAGAGATCATCAAGCGCGGCGACGCCGTCGCGATGCTCGCCGGCGGATCGGAAGCCACGATCACGCCGCTCACGATGGGCGCCTTCTGCCAGATCAAGGCGACCAGCGAGCGCAACGACGAGCCCGAGAGGGCCTGCCGTCCGTTCGATCTCGGCCGCGACGGCTTTGTCATGGGCGAAGGGTCCGTGATGTTCGTGCTCGAGGACATGGAGCACGCGAAGAAGCGCGGCGCGAAGGTCCTGGCCGAGATCGCCGGTTACGGCGCCACGGCCGACATGTACCACTTCACAGCGCCGCAGCCCGAGGGCAAGGGCGCGATGCGCGCCATGCGCCGCGCGCTTGTGAAGAGCGGCGTCGAGCTGACCGACGTCGGCTACATCAACGCGCACGGGACGTCGACCAAGCTCGGCGACGTCGCGGAGACGAAGGCGATCAAGGCGGTGTTCAGCGACCACGCGTACAAGCTCGCGGTCAGCTCGACCAAGTCGGTGCACGGCCACCTGCTCGGCGCCGCCGGGGCGATCGAGGCCGCGGCCTGTGTACTCGCGATGGAACGCGGACTCCTGCCGCCGACCATCAACCTGGACGACCCCGACCCCGAATGCGATCTGGACTACGTTCCGAACAAAGCACGCAAGGCGAACGTCAAGGTGGCGCTCTCGAACTCGTTTGGGTTCGGCGGGCACAACGCGACGCTCGTCATCAAAGGCCCTGAGGCCAACTAGGAGTAAGGCAAATGGCAACGCAGCTCGATTTCAAGGAACTGCAGGAGCTCGCCGCTGAGATCCTCGGCGTAGACGCGGACCAGGTGCAGCTCGACAAGAGCTTCGCCAAGGACCTCGCGGCCGACTCGCTCGACCTCGTCGAGCTGATCGCCGCCGTCGAGGACAAGTACGACGTGGAGCTGCCGGAAGAGGAGCTCGAGAAGATGAAGGTTATCGGCGACCTCTGGAAGTTCCTGGAGCAGAAGACCGCCGAGCGGCTGGAGGCATAGCGCGCCATGGCCATAACTACCGCCTACCGCACTCGCTCTGACGCGCTTCCCCTGCGCTCGTTCAAGGCCAAGGGCCGGCCGAGCGCGATCGCGGGCATGGGCGTCTACGCGCCCGACAAGATCATCACGAACTTCGACCTCGAGAAGATGATGGATACCTCGGACAAGTGGATCACCGAGCGCACGGGCATCCACACGCGGCACATCGCCGAGCCGGGGACGACCACCCTTTCGCTCGCGACCAAAGCGGCGCAGGGTGCTCTGGCCGCGGCCGGCATCACCGCCAAAGACGTGGACATGATCCTCGTCGGCACGTCGTCGCCGGACGGTCCTTTCCCGTCCATCGCCGCGCGCATACAGGACGAGCTCGACGCCCCGGGCGCGGTGGCGTGGGACATGCTCGCCGCGTGCACCAGCTTCATGTACGGGCTGGCGACAGCGGACTCGTTCATAGCGACCGAGCGAGCCGACACGGTGCTCGTGGTCGGCGCCGAGGTGCTTTCGCGAATGCTCGACTACTCGAACCGCGGCACTGCTGTCATCTTCGGCGACGGGGCCGGCGCCGCGATAGTGCGAACAGCGCCCAAAGGATCAGGCTTCCTGAGCTGGTGTCTGGGCGCGGACGGCCGCGGCTATGCGCAGGTCACCGCCGGCAACATCGAGAAGGGCGCATACGCGAACAAGGATGCGAATCCTTACATCGAGATGGTCGGACCAGACGTCTTCAAGTTCGCCGTCGACATCTTCATCCGCCAGGCAAACGAGGTCTGCGAGCGAGCCGGCGTGGCCCTCGAGGACATCGACCTGTGGGTCCCGCACCAGGCGAACTTCCGGATCATCGACGCCGCGGCGCGGCGCATTGGTCTGCCGCTGGACAAGGTCGCCATCAACATCGACGAGTACGGCAACACGTCCAGCGCGTCCATCCCGCTGGCCCTCGAAGAGGCGATTCGAAAAGGACGCGTCAAGACCGGCGACCATGTGCTGCTGGCCGGGTTCGGTTCCGGCCTGACGTGGGGAGCGTGCCTCCTGAAGTGGGTGTAACACTCACAGGTCCAATCGCGCTCCTGTTCCCGGGACAGGGGACGCAGAAGCCCGGCATGGGCAAGAACCTGTACGACCGCTACCCGGCGGCGCGCAGGGCGTTCGAACGCGCCGAAGAGGTGCTGGAGATGCCCGTTCGCAAGCTGTGCTTCGACGGCCCGGTCGAGGAGCTCAACCGCACCGACGTCATCCAGCCGTGCGTGATGACGGTGTCGTGGGCCGCTTACGAGGTCTGGCGCGAGAGCTACGGATTCGAGAATGTGAGCGTCACGGCCGGCCACAGCCTGGGTGAGATCGCCTCACTCGCGGCGGCCGGCGCGATCCCGTGGGAGACCGCGCTGCTCCTGGTCAAGGAGCGGGGCCGCATCATGGCGCAGGCGTCGCACGAGCAGGCGGGCGGCATGATCGCCATCGTCGGCCTCGAAGAGGCTCAGGTCGAGACGATCCGCGAGCGGGCGTCCGCCCACGGCAAGCTCTGGGTGGCCAACCGCAACGCGGACGTCCAGTTCGTGCTGTCGGGCGAGATCGCCGCGGTGCAGGAGGCCGAAAAGCTCGCCCTCGCCGCCGGCGCGCGGCGCGCGCTCATCCTGACCATCCCGCTCGCCGCCCACACGCCGCTGATGGCAGCCGCTGCCGCGGCGTTCCGCAAGGTGGTGGACAAGCTGCCCATCAAGGCCCCCTCGATCCCGATCCTTGCCAACGCGTCGGGCGAGGCGATGCGCACCGTGGCGAGCCTGCAGGACGAGCTGCGCCAGCAAATGCTCCGCCAGGTCGACTGGGCGCGGACGATGGTGTCGATGCGTGCAATGAAGGTGAAGACGGTGGTCGAGCTCGGCCCGGGCCGCGTGCTTGCGAGCCTGGCCGCGAAACACATCCCGGGTGTCGACACCTGGAATGCCGAAGAGCTCTTCATCGACTTCGCTTAGGAATGGGCGAGCTGGACGGCAAAACAGCACTCGTCACTGGCGGGGGCAAGGGGATCGGCAAAGCGATCAGCGAGGCCTTGTCCGGAATGGGTGCTCGGGTGGCGATCAACTACAGGTCCGACAAGACTGCAGCCGAGGAGACCGCAGCGTCACTGCCGAACGCGACCGCGCACAAGGCCGACGTTGGCGACCCCGCGCAGGTCGAGGCGATGGTCAAGGCGATAGGTCGAGTGGACGTCCTGGTGAACAACGCGGGCGCGGTGCGCGACAAGCTGCTCATCCAGATGGCGCCGGCTGACTGGGAAGAGCTCATCCGCACAGACCTGATGTCGGCATTCGCGACGACGCGAGCCGCCATCATGTCGGGCATGATGCGTGCCCGCTGGGGCCGGATCGTCAACATCTCCTCGATCGTCGGCCTGACGGGCAACGCCGGCCAGACCAACTACGCGGCCGCGAAGGCCGGACTGATCGGATTCACCAAGTCGGTCGCGAAGGAATACGGCTCGCGCAACATCACATGCAACGCGGTGGCTCCGGGCTATGTTCGTACCGAGCTGACGTCCGGCTCACTGACGGATGAGATGGTGGGCGAGCTGGTCAAGATGACGCCGATCAAGCGCGAGGGAACCGCGGACGACGTCGCCGCGGCGGTGGCCTTTCTCTGCTCGGAGCGTGCCGGGTTCATCACCGGCCAGGTGCTGGCTGTGGATGGAGGCCTCTCACTGTGATGGTCGTGCCGAAAGGCCGGCCCGAGGTTCGCATCGCGGGCAGCAAGCTGCCCGACATCCCGCTGCCTACCAACTGCCCGGGCTGCGGAGTCGGCCTTGTCATCGATGAGCTTCGAGCGCGCAACTTCGTGTGCGAGTGCGGCCACCACTTCCGCCTCGGCGCGGACGCCTGGATCGCGCTCATCGCGGATCGGAGCTCGTGGCAGGAGCGCTGGGGCGACATCAGGTCCCACGACCTTTTGAACTGGAAGGTGCCCAAGCCGTACCAGGCGGTCATCGAGCAGCTGATGGAAGAGGGCCTCAACGAGGCGGTGCGCACAGGCACCTGCACGCTCAACGGGCGTCCCATCTGGCTGGCGGCATTCGACTTCCGCTTCGTCGGCGGGACGCTGTCGATCGTCGCCGGCGAGCGCCTGGCGCGGGGGATGGAGCAAGCGGCAAGCTCAGGCATCCCTTACGTTTTGGTCTCCGCGTCGGGTGGTGCCCGTATGCAGGAAGGCGTGCTGGCCCTCATGCAGATGGCCAAGGTCAACGCCGCGGTCGGCCGGCTGCACGCTGCCGGAGTCCCGTACTTCTCAGTGCTGACCGATCCCACATTCGGCGGGACCGCGGCGTCGCTGGCCTTGCTGGCCGACATCAACGTCGCGGAGCCTGGTGCAGCGATCGGGTTCACCGGGCCGCGCGTGATCAAGCAGGCGACGTACGAGAACCTTCCGCCCGGCTTTCAGAGTGCCGAGTTCCAGCTCGCGCATGGGCAGGTGGATCTGGTGCTTCCGCGCACCGAGCTTCGCCGGCTGCTGGCGCACGTGCTGGAGATGTATCCATGACGCGTCATGGGCGCAAGCCAGACGAGACAACGCTGAGCGTCTGGCAGGTCATCGAGCTGGCGCGCCACCAGGACCGTCCATACGCGCTCGACTACATCAAGCGCCTGGCTCCCGATTTCATCGAGCTGCACGGCGACCGCCTCGCCGCGGACGACCCCGCGCTGGTCGGCGGAGTCGGGACGTGGCACGGGCGCACGACGATGTTTCTCGGCCATCAGAAGGGAAGAAGCCTCAAGGAGCGTGTGGCCCGGAACTGGGGCATGATGCATCCGGAGGGCTATCGGAAGGCGATCCGCCTGGCGCACCACGCGGCCAAGTTCCGCTTCCCGATCGTTTCTTTGATCGACACTCCCGGCGCCTACCCGGGCGCAGGCGCGGAGGAGCGCGGCATCGCCGCCGCCATCGCCGACGCGGTCATGGAATGGTTCCGGATTCCCGTCCCGATCGTGGCAGCTGTGATCGGTGAGGGAGGAAGTGGCGGTGCGCTTGGGATGGGCGTCGCCGACCGCGTGATCATGCTCGAGAACTCGATCTACTCGGTCGCCTCTCCAGAGGCCGCGGCCTCGATCGTCTGGCGCGACAACGCGCGCAAGGTGGAAGCGGCCGAGCAGCTGCAGCTCACGTCGCGCGACCTGCTCGCTATGGGCGTGGTCGAAGAGGTGGTGACGGAACCGGAGGGAAGCGCGCGCGCGGACTACGACGCGACGGCGGCCGCGCTGGACGAGGCGTTGCACCGCCACATGGAGGCGCTCCTGACGCAGCCCACCGATGAACTGCTGCAGCACCGTTACGAGCGGTTCCGCTACATCGACTCACTGGTTCACGCCGAACCCGAGTTCGGACCGAAAGTCTGAGAGTCGTCGCGCAGCGCGTGGCTGCGGGCTCGGTGAGCTGGCAAGAAGAAGGCACGGACAGACGTGCAACCATCGGTCACGGACATGTGTTGTTGGTGGGTGCGGCAGCTGATGACGACGAAACCAATGTGCGGAGACTGGCGGACAAGATCATCGACCTGCGCGTGTTCGCGGACGAGGCGGGCAGGATGAACCTGAGCCTCGTCGACGTTAACGGCTCCGCGTTGATCGTGTCGCAGTTCACGCTGTTCGCGGACATGAGCCGCGGCCGTCGGCCGAGCCTGCTGAAGGCGGGCGACCCGCAGCGTGCGGAGCAGCTCTATGAGGTTTTCGTGCAGCGTTTCCGGGAGCGGGGAATAGAGACGCAAACTGGCAGCTTTGGAGCTGATATGCGGGTGAGCATCGAAAACGACGGCCCGGTGACGCTCGTCCTCTCCTCAGACGATTGGGTGACTCGTGTTTAGTAGGAGTTTGCTCAAACCCTATCTAGCGCTCATAGCGCTTGCTCTGGTGTGGGGCTTCTCTTTCCTCTTGATCAAAGTCGCGCTGCACGACATGAGCCCGACCGTGCTCATGCTGATCCGCGCCGCCACAGGCTTCGTCGCCCTGGCCGCGTACATGCTCCTCTCCGGCCGCCCGCTCCTCGGCGAGAGCTGGAAGCGCCGGATCATCCCGTACGCCGTGCTGGGGGTCGGAAGCGGGGTCATCCCGTGGACGGCGATCGCCATCGGCGAGCAGAGCATCTCGAGCGGGCTGGCCAGCATCCTCAACGCGACGACCCCGCTGTGGGCTGCCGTGCTCGTCACCTGGCTGATCCCGCGAGACCGGCCGAGCGCCTTGAATTACGTGGGCGTGCTGATCGGGCTCGCGGGCGTCATCATCCTCGTCCTTCCCGACGTCACCGCCAAAGGCTTCGGCGCCAGCGTCTTCGGAGCGGCCGCGGTGCTGGTCGCCTCCATCTCCTACGCCATCAGCGCCCTCTATCAGCGGATGAAGCTGCGAGGCTTCAGCGTCTACGAGGTGAGCGTCGGCCAGCTCGCGCTCACCGCCGTGCTCGCCGTTCCCATCGCCGCGCCATCGCTCCCGAGCTGGCATCTTGCGCTGCCGTCGACGGCGGCGGTCATCGCGCTCGGGGTCGGCGGCTCAGGACTCGCCTACCTCCTTTATTACTACGTAAACAACACGCTTGGACCGGTGCGAGCCACCGGGGTGACAATCCTGGTGCCGATGACAGCCGTCTTGTGGGGAGTGGTCTTGCTCGGCGAGACTTTGAGCCTCCCTATCGTTGTCGGCATGGTCGTCATCCTTGCAGGCATCGTGCTCACCAACGTCAACCGACGAACCAGCCGCGAACCCGTGTCCGCCGCCGCTTGACGCAACTCGTCGATCGCCTTCGCGCGATCGTCGGGGCGGAGCACGTCCTCGAGGGCGAGCGGATGGACGAGTACGTCCACGACGCCACCTTCATGGAGGCGCCCGCGATCTGTGCTGTGACGCCGGCGGACACCGAGCAAGTTGCCGCGGTGGTCCGTGAGTGCGCCGCAGGACGCGTGCCGGTCGTTGCGCGCGGCGGCGGAACGAGTCTGGTCGGGGGGCCGGTGCCCCTGGCGGGCGGTGTCGTGCTGAGCCTCGACCCGAGGGTGGGCGACTTCGAAAAGGCCGACGTCCTGATCGACGGGAAGAGAATTGCCGAAGTCGCACCAACGGTCTCCGCAGGCGACGCCGAAATCGTCGACTGCACCGGAACAATCGTCATGCCGGGCTTCATCGCCACGCACCATCACCAGTACGAAACGTTGCAACGCAGCATCATCCCCGATGGTTTGCTCGCGGGTGCGTGGCCGCAGGAGAGCTACGGTTCGGTTGTCCAGAACATCTGGACCGCTGGCCGCATCGCAGATCCTGCGAATCCAAACAATGTCATCTGGGACCTGGGTCGTGTGCCGTACGACCCGGAGGACTGTTACATCTCGGAGCTCGTCGCATGCCTCAGCGAAATCAGCGAGGGCATCACCACGGGAACCGATACCTCTCAGTCCTCGCACACACCCGAACACACCGACGCGATGATCAAAGGTCTGATGGATTCGGGCCGGCGAATGGTCTACGCCTACACCGGCGGCATCAATCGCAGCAGCGACGGTATCCCGTACGAGTTTCCCGGAGCGATGAACGACACGGCGAAGGGGATCGGTCGCATCGCGAAAACATATTTCAGCTCGAGAGATCAACTGGTGACGCTTGGATTCGGTGGCGGTCCGGGGCCCGCAGTGCCGGGCGCCGACTACACCGGATGGCAGCTCGCCCGCGCGTTCGGCGCGTCGATTCACAATCACAATGTGGGTGGCCGCAACGTCGTGATCGATGCGGCCACGGATGCCCGTAACGGCACCGACTGGTCGGATGTCACTTTTATCCACAGCACCCGATGGCAGGATGAACCGCTCGCGCAGATCAGTTACGGCTCGTACGGGTATCCCAAAGAGAACCGATCCAAGGCGTGGGAGATCTGGCGCGACCGAGGCGCTCACGTGTCAATCGCGGTCCTGATCGAGATGCAGATGCGGCACGGGATGCCGCCATTTCAACTGGCGCTCGATCACGGCATTCTGCCTAGTCTCAGCCCAGACGTTGACACAAACATGACCACGGATCCGTTTTCGCTAATGCGCGGTGCATTCTGTCTGCAGCGCGCGCTGGCAAACGATCTCGCATT
>Ga0209588_1000068_pt1 | contig 35839 bp, 37 predicted proteins | sample Rivendell_Oct201_10_FD_188351 | JGI IMG/M metagenome (GOLD analysis project Ga0209588, IMG submission 188351) | Vadose zone soil microbial communities from the Eel River Critical Zone Observatory, Northern California, USA -... | ecosystem: Host-associated > Plants > Roots > Rhizosphere > Soil ...
CGCGCAAGAGGGGGGCGGCGCGATCCATGAGCTGGATCGATTCAGCGCGGTCGCCTGCCGCATAAGCTGCAAACGCCAGCACTTGTGTGCGAGACGGGTCCGCGTCATCGACCTGGGCAGCCTGACGAACCCTCGTCGCGATTCGTGACGCGGCGTCGACAGGCGCCGCGAGCGAAAGGATTTCGAGAGCGCGCGGGTCCAGGACGTCGCCGCCGATTTGCTCAACCGCGTCGATGACCAGGTTCTTGGCTTCAGCGCCGGGGTCGGCCCACCAGCAGCGAAGGGCAGCGCCTTGCAGTAGGTTGAGTGAAAGATCTCGGTCTCCTCCAGCGGCCGCCTCGCGCGCGACGGCGACCAACCTCGCGATGGCGACGGGGTCGCCTGGCGCGCCGTCGTGGAAGATTTCGCGCAGCCAAGTCATTCGCGCGATGTCATGAGGTGAAAGCTCCAATCTGGCGGCCGAGTCGAGGAGACGACCCACGGCTGGCGGATCCCCGAGCTGAAATGCCAGCTCGGCTGCCGCCAGAAGCCGCCTGGCTCTGTCGGGACCGTGAGGTGTCAGCGAGGCGGCAAGCTCCAGAGCGCCGAGCGCCGTCGCGGGCGCACCACGATCCTTTGCACGGCCGGCGGTGATCTCGAGGTCGGCGGCAGTGCCCTCGTCTTCGCCGAGCACCGCCTTGGCGCGGTGCCAGGTCCGGCGGTCGGGGTCGGCGACGACCTCCGCAAATGCGAGGTGGGCGCTCCGTCGCTCCCCCGCGGTCGCCGCTTGATCAAGCGCTGAGCGCATGAGCGGGTGGCGATAGCGAACCGTAGAGCCCGCGACGGATATCAAGCCGGTGTCGATTGCCGGTTGCAGAACGTCGACAGTGACCTCTTCGCCCGACTGCTTGCGGGTTGCATCAAGCACATCGCTCACCGTGGGATCCGTGTCAAGCGCGATGAGCAACAGAGCGGCTTGCGTGAGCTTCGGAAGCTGCCCGGCTTGCGCGGAGAACGTTCGCTCGAGGCGATCGGTCAGCGGGATGCTTCTCAAAGCGCCCTCTCGACCGTCGGTGCCCTGCAGCCTGAAGGCGCCGGGAATCTCGATGAGCGCCAGCGGGTTTCCCCGCGCCTCGTCCAGGATCAGGCGGCGGGCTTGAAGGTCCAGGTCTGGTGCGACCGATTTCAGCAGATCCGCCGACGCGGTGTCGTTCAGAGGGCCGACATTGATCTCCGGCATCTGCCGGGATCCAAGCGTGGTCTGGGAGGGCTCCCGCACGCCGACGATGAGGAGGATGTGGGTCGACTCGAGTCGGCGGGCGACAAAGTTCAGGACCGAGGAGGTCGCCAGGTCCAGCCATTGAAAGTCGTCCGCAATCACGACCAGAGGACTTTTGTCGGCGACCTCGACCATCAGGCTCAGCGTGGCCAAACCGACAAGAAACACTTCGGGAGGTGCCCCGGCGCGCATTCCAAATGCCGTGAGAAGCGCATTTTTCTGGGGACCGGGAAGCGCGCCGACTGACAGCAGGACGGGCTGCAGAAGCTGGTGTAACCCCGCGAATGGAAGGTCAGCTTCGTTTTCGAGCCCTGTGACCGTGAGCACCTTGTAGCTGCGGCTGCGGGCGTGGCTGGTCGTGACGTCCAAGAGGGACGTCTTGCCGATGCCGGCTGCACCGGTGATGAAGAGAGCGCCGCCGCGATCCGCGACCTCGGCAAGGGCATCGTCCAGCCGAGCCAGCTCGGCATTTCGGCCGATCAGCCCGGAAGAGAAGCTCCCAGGCTGATCTTGTCTATGGCTCACGTCTACGAAACCCCCCGGAAGCCTAAGTCATTTCGCCCCAGCCTCTAAGTCATCGAGCCGGCTCCGGAGCGCAAAAACAGTCGCCCGGCAGAAGCGGGCAGCGACCGGCCAACCTAACGTGCCTGACATGAGCACAACACACCTAACGGCTGCTCAAGGAGGACTGACATGACAACGGCAATCATCGGAATCGGAAACATCGGCGGAACTGTCGCCCGCGACCTTACGGCGGGCGGCGAGCCAGTGGTCCTTTCGGCGGTGAACGCCGATGACCTCGCAAAGCTGGCGGCCGAGATCGGAAGTCGGGCAACGGCGGCGGCGAGCAACCGAGAAGCGGTGCAGCGTGCAGACGCGATCGTCCTTGCCTTGTGGCTTGGCCCGATGAAGACAGTGATCGACGAGATCGCCGACCTCTTGCCCGGCAAGCTGGTCATCGACACATCGAACCCGATCTCGGTCGGTGCGGACGGAAACGTCTCACGAACGCTGCCCGACGGCCAGTCCGCCGGCGAGGTGGTAAGCGGTTGGCTTCCGAAAAGAGCCAGGTACGCCAAGGCGTTTGGAACGCTGCCGGCGCCGCTGCTTGGTTCGAGCGCGCATCGAACACCGAAGCGGGCGGTGCTCTTTTACACGACAGACGACACCGCGTCAGCGCCCGAGGTCGAGCGCCTCATACGACTTGCCGGTTTCGAGCCGGTGCGAGCGGGCGGCGTGCGCGATTCGCTGCGAATCGAGGTCGGCGGCGACCTGCACGCGTTTGGCGGATTGAACGGTCGGTTGGTCGAGAGGCAAGAAGCGGAGTCACTCGTGCGCGCCTCCAAGCGCGCTGTGGTCTGAGGACGATGAGATCAATCGGGAGGGAGTCGCCTCGCCGGCGATCCAACTGAGCTGAAGAGCCCGTAACGCTCATACTCGCCCGATGGGCGGCGTGCCCCTGATCGACACCAACCGCGAGTTGATCGAGCGCGAGCGGGAGTGCGCAGTCCTGGACGCGCTGGTAGACCGTCTTCGCGACGGCGGCGGAACAGTTGTGGTCCGGGGCGAGCCCGGCATCGGAAAGTCGGTGCTGCTTCAACGAGTGCGCGGGCGGGCGGAGGCGCAGGGTGCCCGTCCGCTGGTCACCGTCGGGGTCGAATCAGAAGCCGAGGTAGCTTTTGCGGGCCTGCACCAACTCCTGCGCCCGGTCATCGGAGCTTTGGCGCAGCAACCCGAGTCTCAGCGGCAAGTCCTCGAGGCCGCACTCGGGTTGGGCGTCGACCACACGCCGGATCCGTTCCGTGTTGCGGTCGCGGCCTTTCAGCTCATCTGCGACGTGGCTGACTCGGTACCGCTTGTGTTGATCGTGGACGACGCGCAGTGGCTGGACCGTTCGACCCTCAACGTCATTGCTTTCATTGCCCGCCGGCTGGAAGTCGAGCACGTTGGACTGGTGGCCGCGATCAGGCGGGAGCAGGCGGCACCTTTCGACGACGCTCGCCTACCAACCATCGATCTCGAGCGCTTGAGCGCATCGGCGGCTGCCCACTTGCTGGATCGCGAGGCGCCGGAGCTGCACCCGGTCGTGCGCGCGAGAGTTCTGGCAGAAGCGTCGGGCAACCCCCTGGCACTCGTTGAGCTGGCGAGCAGTATGGGGCGATCGGGCGTGCAGCTTTCGGCCCCGCCCACGACGTTGACGGCTCGGCTTGATCGGGCATTCGCAAACCGGCTTAGCGAGCTTGCCCCGTCCACGCGGGCAGCCCTCCTGGCGGCAGCGCTCGACAGCCGAGCGTCCCTGGACGAGATCGCGCGGTCCAGCCGAGCCGGCGTCGAATCCCTTCAACCCGCTGTTGATGCGGACCTGGTCGGGATCGCCGACGACGGGGTTCGGTTCCGGCACCCTCTCATCCGCTCGGCTGTCCGTCAAGCCGCCTCTGCCCAACAGATTCTCGAGATGTACAAGGCTCTCGGCGAGGTCGTCGCCGATCCAGAGCGTCAGCTCTGGCATCGCGCCATGTCAGCCAACGGACCCGACGAGAACATCGCCTCCGCGCTCGAACAACACGCCCGCCTGGCCGCCGCCCGTGGCGCCGTCACAGTCGCGGGTGCGGCTCTGGAGCGCGCAGCAGCCTTGACGGCGGACTCGCCAAAAAAGGGAGCGCGCCTTGTCGCCGCGGCGGAGATTGCCTATGACCTCGGTCTTGTCGAAAGTGCTCGCCGGCTGGTCGATCAGGCGGTGTCGTTCGATCTCGGCGACCGCGACCTGGCGCGGCTTGCCTGGTTCCGACAAATCCTCAGTGGCAGCGTCTGGTTTGAGTCCGGCGCCGCCAGAACGTTCGTTTCGATCGCCGAACAGCTGCGCGACGGCGGCGACGCCGACATGGCCCTGCGCTCGCTGGTGCCGATCGCACATCGATCCTGGTGGACGCGCACGAAGACGCGGACCCGGGAATATCTCGTCGAGGCCGCGATGGCCATGGGGATGGCGGACGACGACCCCCGCGTGCTGGTAGTCGTCGGTCTCGCCCATCCCGAATTGACAGGGCCGTCGATCCGGAAACGGGTCGCGCGTATGCGGCTGCAGGAGATGGCCGACCCCGTCGCGGCCATGTACGCGGGGATGGCTGCCGAGAAGGCCGGCGATGTCACCACAGGAGTGCGGTTTCTTGCGTCCGCGATCGACGGCCTTCGCGAGCAGGTGCGGTTGGTCCCGCTGACGCAGGCTCTCGGGCACTATGCGTGGGCGGCGACCCACGCGGGCGAGTGGCCGGCTGCCGCGGCGGCCGCTCAGGAGGCAGCCGGTCTCGCGCGCGACACGAGGCAGCCTCAATACGGTCTTACCGCTGAGCTGATCGGCGCCCTGGTGACGGCGCTCCGCGGAAACGAAGCCGACCTCGAATCAGTGCTGGCCGAACCGGAGCGGGCGCTTCTGGCCATGAAGGGTGGACCGCTGCTCGCGACCGCGCACCTCGCTCGCGGCGCCGCCGCCCTCGGTGGTGGACGGCACGACGATGCCTTCCAACACCTGTGGCCGGTCTTCGACGACAACGACTCGGCGTTCCACCGCTTCATGCGCTGGCAGGCCCTGCTGGACCTCGTCGAATCCGCCGCCGGCAGCGGACAGACCAGCCGGCTCACCGAAGTGATCGCGGACCTGGAAGCAATCTCCAGACATTCAGAGCCGCCGATTCTCGGCTTGAACCTGGTATGCGCCAGGCCGCTACTGGCCGCGGACGATCATGCGGAGCCTTTGTTCGCCGCGGCGTTGGCTCAGGACCTGGCCGGCTATCCGTTCCTTCGAGCCAGGACATTGTTCTCGCTTGGTCGCTGGTTGCGACGGCAGCGGCGCAGTGCCGAATCGCGGTCGCCGCTGAGGGAAAGCGTGACGCTCTTCGATGCCCTTGGTGCAGCCGCCTGGAGCGGGCGCGCGCGCCAGGAGCTGCGGGCCACCGGGGAGAGGGTCGGGCGGCGTGCGCCTGATCTCCGTGATCGCCTGACGGCGCAGGAGCTACAGATCGCTCAGCTCGCCGCCGAAGGTCTGTCGAACCGCCAGATCGCGGAACGCCTCTTCCTGTCGCCGCGAACGATCGGTGGCCACCTTTATCGAATATTTCCCAAGCTGGAGATCACCGCGCGCGCCCAGCTGCGCGACGCGCTCGCAGACAGGGTGGGCGATTAAGAAACGAGTCGGTTGACTCATGCGAAGCCGCCAGCTCCGCGCGGACGATCTTCATCATGAGTAACAAACCGAACGTTGTACTGGTCCACGGCGCATGGGCGGATGGTTCGAGTTGGAGCGATGTGATCCGTTTGTTGCAGGCGTCGGGGTTCATCGTCACCGCGCCCCAGTTCCCTGAGACCTCGCTCGCTGCCGACGTCGCCCGCCTCCGCCAGGTGTTGAAGCGCCTGACGGGGCCGACGATCGTCGCCGGCCACTCCTACGGCGGGCAGGTAATGACCGCGCTGGGCACCGATGCGCCGAACGTTGTGGCGCTGGTCTACATCGCCGCCTTCGGTCTCGACCAGGGCGAATCTCTTGGCGGGCTGCTCAGTGGAGGCCCGCCGACTCCTTCGCTGGCTCACCTGATCGTCGACGAACAGGCCTTCGCCTGGATTCCGGAGGAGGATTTCGTAACGCACTTTGCCTCGGGCGTCGAGAAGTCCCGCGCGAAGGTGATGTTCGCGGTTCAGCAGGGGCTGTCGATGAGCACGTTCGAGGACGTGATCGGGGTGCCCGCCTGGAAGTCGCATCCCACCTGGTATCTCGTTGCAACCAAAGATGAAGCGATTCCGCCCGATGTTGAGCGCATGTTCGCCAAGCGCATGGGGGCAACGACGATCGAGGTACCCGCCGGCCACCTGGCGATGGCTTCCCATCCGGCGGACGTCGTGCGGTTGATCGAGGCCGCTGCGAACGTCTCTGCAGCGGTCAAGTAAGGAGACGAGCTCAATGCCGATGATCGACGTCTACGCCACGGTCGGTACGTTCAAGGATCCAAAGTCGCTTGCGCGCGACCTTGCCGAGACCCTGATGAAGATCGAGCAGGTTCCGGACATCCCGATGTTCCGCAACAACACCGCGGCATTCATACACGACCTGCCGGATGGCGCCCTCTCTAACGTCGAGGGAGACGGCAACTACGTCAGGGTGCAGGTCCTCACCAATGCGGGCGCGCTCAACCGAGAGAAGCAGCTTGCCGTTGTCCGCAAGTTCACCGACCTGGTCGCGGCTGCGGCCGGAGATCCCTCAGTTACGACGCGGACCTGGGTGCTCCTTTCCGAGGCGATAGAAGGCGGGTGGGGCCTTGCGGGGCACGCTAACACCAACGTGGAACTTGTCGACGCGGCGCGTGCGCAGATCGCCGAGCTCCAAAAGGCGAAAGGCGCTGGCGGCTGAGACGTGGGCACCGGTCCGCTTTCGGTTGACGTCTACGTCGCCCCGATGCGGCCGTACGTCTGTCCCGATCAGCTCGGCGAGGGTGAAGTCGCGACCTGGGCGCCGTCCAGCAGCACACTGATCTCCGGGCCGACCGAAGGGATCCTCATCGACGCCCTACTGACCTTCGAGAACGCGGACCAGATCGCCGCCTGGGCGAAGAACTTCGGCAAGAAGATCACGGGTGTCTACATCACCCATGGCCACTCGGACCACTGGCTAGGCCTCGCGCGCCTTCTCCAGCACCTCCCCGAAGCTCGTGGGTACGCGGCTCCGGAGGTTGCAGCTCGCGCTGCTTGGGAGGTGGAGTTCAACAAGAAGAGCAAGTATTGGACTTCGCGCTTTCCGGGCGAACTCCCCGAGACGCCCGTGGTGCCCGAGGTGCTGAACACTGATGAGATCCCGGTAGACAGTCAGGTAGTCAACCTGATCCACGTTGGCCAGGGTGACATTGAGGGATCGACGATCTTCCACGTGCCGTCGGCCGACGCAGTTGTTTGCGGTGATGTGGTCTACAACAACGTGCACATGATGATGTACGAGGCCGATGAGGCGAAACGCGAGGCCTGGATCGCCAGCATCGACGCGGTCGCCGCCTTGAACGCGAAGACCGTCGTCGCCGGTCACAAGAGCGTGGGGGCGGCGGACCTACCAGAAAACCTCGAGGCCAGCCAGCGGTACCTGCGTGACTTCAGCACCCTCGCGAAGAAGCTCGGCACTGTGGAGGACTTTGTCGAGGGCATGCTCGAGTTGCATGGCGAGCGCGACCAGCCGCACACCCTATGGATCTCGGCCCGAGCCGAAGTCGCCCGACGGGCATGAACCGCCGATTGCGCGGCAATCGTCGCGTGAAGTCAAAGCCAAACGAGCTGACGTCATAACGTCATGGATGCTTCATCCGGCATAAGCGTCGGGCCCGATGGAGTGGCCCGATGCTGGTGGTCAGATTCGGATGACCTTTACCGGCGTTACCACGACCTGGAATGGGGCCGGCCCGTCGCCACTGACCGCGAGCTGTTCGAAAAGCTCTCGCTGGACGGTTTCCAGTCCGGCCTGTCGTGGCTCATCATTCTGCGCAAGCGTGAGAACTTTCGCGCCGCCTTTCGCAATTTCGAGCCGGCCGCCGTTGCACGATTTAGCCCCCGCGACATTGCGCGCCTGATGAACGACACGAGCATCATTCGCAACCGCGCCAAGCTCCAGGCGACCGTCAACAACGCCCAGCGGATGCCCGACCTGGTTGCGGAGCTCGGCTCTTTCGCGGCCTACGTCTGGCGATTCGAGCCGGAGCCACGACGCCGGTTCCTGTCGCGTTCTGAGCTCTTAGAGATCAAGACGTCTCCAGAGGCGCTCGCGATGAGCAACGACCTACGAAAGCGAGGTTGGAGCTTCGTCGGTCCAACCACCGTTTACTCCTTCATACAGTCAATGGGTCTGGTCAATGATCATGTGAGCGGTTGTGCCGCCGGCGCGGAGGTCGAGAAGGCACGCCGCGCGTTCATCCGGCCGCGCTGACGTGCCGAAACTCAAGTCTTCGATCAATCAGCGGGCCCGAGCGTGGGGTAGGCGATCGGCTGGGTCAGACAAATCAGGTCGACGCGACGGCTTACCGCTGGCTTTCAATCATGCGGGGAGGTCACAACTGTGTCACGCAATTCCGGAACCAGGAGGACACGGGAGGACTCGAGAGGACACGACGAGCTCGGCGATTGAGTACAGGAGGACACGCAAGGAACCGCCGGGATACGGAAGGACACACCGTTGTGCCGGTTCGGGACCGTGAGCCCCGGGTTCAAATCCCGGGCCCCCGACCAAATCCTGGTCCAAGCGACCCCAACATGTAGGTGGTCAAGCAGCGTGGGGCCCTACATAGAGGGACGCCAATAGTAGCGACCGCCGGACAGGTAACGGATTTGAACGCTTCAGTGAGCCGGACCGAGATTTAGTGAAGCCTGATTTCAAGCCGTCTATTCACACAGAGTGCTTTGGATTGATATCAACCGCAATACAAGAATGCGCGCCGGTAGCGGAAACCGAAGGGCCCTCGGCCAACATTCGGGGGACAAAGTCAGTACCTAGGTTCTACGGTATGCGAACGTCTCAGGATCGTCGGGCGCGCGCGAGTCCCCCAGCTTCTGCAAACCGATCGCAGCGAAGAATCGGACGTCCGCCTCGGGGTCTGTTAGGGCGGACGCAAGCAGGTCGCTGGCGGCCGGCAGCCCAAGGTCGGCGACTGCGCTGATCGCTTCGCAGCGGACGCCTTCATCGGCGTCATGCACCGCTTGCTCCAGAGCCTCCTGGGAGCGGTGGTCGCTCGGGAATCTGGCCTTGAGGCGAGGGACTGCCTCCATGCGGACGAGTGGGTTAGGGTGCCGCAAAACCAGGGCGACTAGGTCGTCACAGTCGACGGCCGCCTGGGCGATGAGCGATGCCTTGCGACTCGCGATGACTTGCCGATCATCGTCGCGAGCAATCCGAATCGGCCCAATTGGCCCGATGAAGATCTCCCCAGTCTCATCGTCGTTCATCGCGGTGACCTCTCCAGTTTGCGGTGACCGGTATTGCCGCTGTCCGTCCATAGTTTGAGTCCTAGCAAGGCCGTCTCTAGTTCGTCCGCGTCAACTCCCTGGCGCCGACCAACATCAACAAGCTGGTCGATCGTGGCCCCCAAGTCGGATCGCTCGTCATCCGACCACGTATATAGATAGGCGTCCTTCCATCGGACCCGCTCAGGTGGCTGAACGGTTTCAAGGCGTAGCAGTTCAGGCGCGACCCGTGATAGGTAGCGTGCGCTGCCAGCGAGTTCCAATGAATTCTCCAACGTCCACGTTTTCGGATCAAGGAGATTCACGCCTCGGCGACGTGCGATGTAAACAATCGAAGGGTCAAGTAGCGCGTTCAGATCTGGCGCCAAGAGCCTAGGTCTAAGTCGGTTCACCTCGACCATGACACGCATGGGCGAATCAGTCAAGACCACTGCGGGATTGAAAGCGTCTTTGCAGTCTCCTTCGATCGCAAGACACACCGCTGCCTCCTGGGCGTGAAAGCCGAGGAACCCACCCTTATGCGGTATCAGGCCGTGCCGCTGGATTCGAGTCAGGAGTTGGGCGGACGTCCAGTGGAAAAGAACGGGCGGAAGTTTCGCAGGCCTCGGAGGCACGACCGAGAGTCTAGTGTCGGCTCAGGCGTCCAGGCATCGCCAGACGCGGCCTGTGATGAGCGGTCCTGCTGCGTGAGGCCGCCTCGCTGTCGGCCGCATTGAAATGATCGTTTTTTTGAGGGATCATTTCCGATCATTCTGGTAACCGGCCCAATCTGCACGGAGTGAGTTGCCGTGGACTCTAAAGAGTCCAAGGACGCCCCATCCGAGTTCAGCTTGTGAGTTCAAATAGTGTCCCCTCCCCCCGACTTTTTGAGACCAGACTTTCTTTATTTGAACTCGCCGGAGGTCCCATCTGCCAATAAGGCCTTGCACGTACATCTGGGCTGGGTCTTGCTCAGTCCAGTCCCTTGCCGGGGACCGAGCGTTCTTCGACCTTGGCTTCGAGCAAGCCCTTCAGGTCGCTTAGATTAGCCTCCACTTCGCGACTGAGGCTCGCCGCCATCAGCGGCTGCACGAGGCGGATCAGTCCCGAAGGCCGCATCTCGATACGAGAGGTGAGCTTGGCTCGGTCCGAGCCCGCCGGTTCGACCACGTACCACCCCTGCGCGGCCACCGAGCCCGAGGTTACCTTGAAGGAGACCAGCCTATTGGGCTCGTACTGCGTGAACTCGTTGCTGGCCTCCATCCGACGCCCCATGAACATGCGTACGAGCGTGTGTCGGGTGCCGACACCAATGGGGCCTTCGGTCGCACGGCGAACTTCGAGCAACCCGCGCTGCCAGCGCGGAGCATTCGTGTGGTCGCTCACGTACTCGAACACGTCCTCCTGGCGACGGTCAATAACGATGCTCTTCTCTACCTTGATCATCGCAAACCTCTCTGAGGCCCCATGCAATCCACTGGTGTCAATCACTAGAGGCCGCAACTAGTGACGGACCCTGATAGTGTGGCAGCGGCGATGTCTGCTGTCAAGAGATTGGCGCCTGCCAAGTTGTCCCGCCGCGAACGGGCGAAAGCGACGCAATGGCGGATCGTCAAAGCTGCCTACACGCTCTTCTGCGCGCGGGGATACGCCGGCACCACGATGGCTCAGATCGCCGAGGCCGCGGGCGTGGCGGTCCAGACGGTCTATTTCACGTTCCACACGAAGTCGGCATTGCTGAGTCGCGCCTACGACTTCGCGGTAATGGGCGAGGATGAGCCGCTCGCCCCGGACAAGCAACCCTGGTTTGGCGCGCTGACAGCAGAGCCAAACCTTGCGCGGGCGGCGCGCCACGTGGTGACAGGTGCGGGCGAAATCACCCGGAGGGTAACGCCGCTGTACCTCGTTGCGCGCGTGGCTGCCGACGGCGATCCGGACACGGCCAAGGTCATTGTCTTCCACGAGCGCTGGCGTGCAGAGGGCTACAGAGCGGTGCTGGAGCTCCTGGTAACGAAGGCGAGGCTTCGTCCGAGGCTCAGCTTCGAGCGCGCCACGGACTTGCTGCTGCTGTTCGTCGGCCCGGATGTCTATCAGGTCCTCGTCGGTGGCCATGGCTGGTCGCACGAAGAGTGGGTTGACTGGACAGTCTCGACTGTGGTCGAGCAGATCTTTGGCCGCGCCGTCTCCTGAGCCGGCCCCACCTGACAGACCCCCCCCTCGCGCAATTCCATGATGCGATTGGGCCTTCTCCGGGTCAGGGACCGGTTACAGAATCCCAGCGCCAGGAAGCTCTATGGGGACACGGAAGGACGCCAAAGGAGCGCGCACTCGAGTTCTCGAGGGCACTGGAGGAAGCGCGCGAAATGTCTAGGCACGCCACCGTCGAGCTCACCTTTAGGGTGTCCAGCTTCGAGTTGGTGCTCCTGAGCATCAAGTACCAGAGAGGTTCCGCCCGGGCCGCCGTAGATCCCTGTGGTCGGTACCACTAGAGGCGACACCATATCGACACCTCCCAACAGAGAAACAATATGGCCGACACCCCTGACCAACTTCTCCCAGTGATCGCTCGCGATTTCAGCCGCCACGTGCGCATCGCGCAACTAGGGCTCGAGTCGATGGCCTCTTAGCAGTCCGAGCACGGCGCTTCCGAATTCAACTCTCGAGTTCAAATAGTGTCCCGTCCCCCCGACCAAAATCCGAAGACGATCCCGGCGTCACGGCTCATGCAGCGAGGCGATGGATCACAGATGGATCACAATTCCAGCGATTGATATGAATGCACAAGGTTCCTAAAGCCCTCGCTTCTTGACCTCTGCTGCGATCTTGTGGCCGACCGATCCGCCCATGGCAGCGCCCGCCGCCGCTCCGACGGGTCCACCTACGTGGGCTCCGATCGCTCCGCAAACCGCGCCTCCCGTAGCAGCTCCGACCACTTCGCCGTCTTGTCCGGTCTACTGCATGAGTGCGTGTTCGGAGTGCTTGCTCTCGAGAGCGAGCCTGTAGACCCAGCCCTTTGATGATCCAGCGTGTCCAGCCTCGGTCGCTCGCGCAGTGGAGTCGGGCGCAATCGACGGGGACGTCTAAACGCCAATGACCCGCCGGATCACCGCCGCCGCCTGCACTGGTGAACTATTCGGCCGCCTCGGGGAGCAGCCAGTAGTCTTCCCCAGCGACTCTCTTTACAACGCGCTGGTACCCATGTCGCTGGAGAAAGTCGAGCAGCGCCTGCGGAGTGGGGTGGACCTCCACGATGAGGACCGCGGGCGGGCGTGCTTCGAGGTCGCTGAACAAGGTGGCCTCGGCTGTCTGATCGACGTAGTACGCGGAATTCAAAGTCACGTATCGGCCCGCCGGCATCCGGTTGCTTAGCACGTAAGCCCACGGGATCGATCCCCAAACGAAGACTCGGTCCGCTTGGGTGGAATGGCTGTTTAACGCGTTTACGGCGGCGCGCTGCTGGGAGAGATCGGTGGGAAAGCCTCCATCGAAAGTTGTAGCCGCCGATGGATCGGCCAGCTTCCGGTAGCCGTCGAGGTAGTAAGCGGGCACTTGGCTCACGGCAACGCCGTCATCCTTGAGCCCGGGAAGCCTCTGTCCGCTTGCCAGGGCGACTTCCGCCGACGGTATCCAGAGCACGAACTGACAACTGATGACTGCAGCCGCGACTGTCGCGCCGGCGAGCAACCGTCGATGTCCATAGCGCTGCCACAAGGTGGACGCAGCCACTGCCAGCGCCAGGCAAAGTACGGGCTCTGCCTGCTGGACATAGTGCGGAAACCCTCGTCCGCTAACCATTGCGGCGGCGATATCCCAGCCTAGCCACCACGTGAGCAGCGCGGCGGTCCGGTGTCTGCGTTGCGCGAGGGCAAGGGCCATGCCAGTTCCAGCGCAAATCGGAATCAGAATGCGCACCACCGTCAACGAGATTCCGGCAACGCCGGCGATTCCGCCACTGCCATAGGTCGCGACGTAACTGATGTCGGCCCGGGTCAGGACGGCGATCGCCGCTCCGAGTGCGCCCTGTCCGAGAAGGGACAGCGCCGCCGCAGCGATGGTGATCGAGCATCCAGCCAGAACCGCGATCGCAGTCCTCACGCCAGAAGGCGCTGGCAGGCGTTGTCCCTCTGCGATTGCAATGACCGCCCGGACCGCCACGACGACCACAACGTCTGCTGCGAAGACGGCTTTGAAGAGAAGGGCCATGCCGACAAGGGCACCGGCGACAACCGACCAGCTGAGCGATGTTGTACGCAGCACGATCGCCATTGCCATGGCCACGAATGTCGCGCCACAGAGTTCGGAGTTAAAGAGGTTGCCGTCGAGGTTTGGAAGCGACGCAACGACGACATACGACAGCGTTGCCGTTACTGCGACCTGCGTGCCGCCGATTGTCCGTCCGATGGTGGCCACGCCCAATGCCGCGATTGCGGTGAAAGCCGAAGTTGCCAGGGGCATTGCAATCGCAGTTGGCAGGTGCCCGATCAAGAATGCGGAGAACCAGTACGTGGCAGGGGGCTTGTTGTCCCAGACGTCGATATAAAGGCGCGCTCCGTGGTTCAGCGCCCACCCGATGTTCGCGTATGTGCCGGCATCCGAATACCACAGCGGTTCAACAAAGGACGGAATGCGAAGCAGGACGAAGGCGCTGGAGATGACAACGACCCACCGCACCGACAACTGCTCAGACGCTCTCGTACAGACTCAATACCTCGACTCGAAACTCATCGCTGAACGGCTCTCTGCCGGCCCGTTTCACGCCTGGCGACGCCAAAGACTGAGCACGCCCCACCGTCCCACGAATACGTATCCACGACCAGGAAGCCCAGCCACCTGATCAGCGCCCTCAGCGGACACATCGACCGCGATCCAGTCGCGCCCTGATGACGGAAGCACGCCAATGCTTTCGCGTTCGGCGAGCATTGTCGCAAGGTGATCGCTGGCGTCCACAGATGCGTCCGGTGGCACCTCGGTCGCGAGCTTCTGAGCGGCCTGGCCTTTGCTCCACGAGCCCAGGGTTGGCTGTGGCGCGGCAACCACGAGAGCCACCAAGGCGCCCGCCAACAACGCCGCGCCGGGCCCTCGCCCCGGAGTCAGCCACCCGAATTTGAGCCGGGCTGGCGAGACCTTCCATCGCGACGCGATCCGAACCCAGCCGAGCAGCGCGGCGACGAAGAGAAGCGGGCCGGGCTGGAGCCCGTACTGGTCGAGCAGCGTCGACTGCGGCACATGTGAAGAAAGGAGCTCGAGCATCAGCGAGGGCAGGGCGGCTATCGCTGCGAGCGGCCGCGCCAAGGGCAGGAACGCGACTCCCGCGAGCATGATGGCGACCGCGATCAGCGGACCCGGTCGCAACACGTGGAGCAGTGCGATATGCGGGTGGGTGGCCAGCCCGAGCAGCACGCCAGCGACCGATGAGCCGAGATAGGAGTAGCGGTCGATCAGGTCACCAGGCTGCCCGTCGCGAATCGCCGGCATGACCAGGACGGTGACTACCACGCCGTCGACCACGGACAACGCCATCAAGACGAGGCCGGCTCGACGGCGCAGCACCGCCCAGGCCAGAAATCCGATTCCCAGCGAGACGAGGGCGCCGTCCTCCTTGCCGAGCAATGGCGCCACGCCGGATAGGAGCAGGACGCTATCGCCGGTGCGGCTCGCGCGCGCGGCTCCCAGGACGGCCAGGAAGACGAACGGAACGGCGAGAGCCTCGGTGTGAAAGTCGTAGTTGACCGCACGCAGTACGAACAGCTGGGCGGCGTACGCGACGCAGACGACCATCGACGAGCGGTGATCCAGCCACGTCCGCGCCAGCACGTACAGCGGCACTACCGCGGCTCCGAGCGCGAGCGACTGAGCGGCAAGGAGCCATAGAGGAGAGGGATGAATCCAGTAGAAGGGCACCAGCAGGCCAAGCGCGGGGGAGAAGTGCTGTCCGAAGAAGGGGTACGGCGCGAAGCTGGAGACGAAGCCGTGGCCCTGGGCCGCGTTCCAAACCACCTGATCGAAATAAGCGAGATCCAATGCAGAGCTCTGCAGGGTCGCCCAACGGGCGAAGGCATAGCCGGAAAACGCGAGGACCACTGCACCCGAGAGCGCCAGCGCGGGCAGCGGCACCGCGATGGACCGGCCGCGGTCTCGAACGGCGATTGGCGCCAGCGCGCTCAGGGCGCCACCGTCACCTGGACCATGTGGAGGCCCGTTGCGCCGGCCGGAGCAAAGCCCCGCGCTGTCTCGGCCTGCAGCTCACCCTTTCCATCTCTCGCGCGCACCTTCAACAACGCCGTGCCCGCCTGCGCAGAAGTCCATTCCGCCTGCCACACCGACCATGTCATCGGCTTGCCGTACGTGATCTTTGCGGGCGTCCAGGTCGAGCCGCCGTCTGTGCTCACCTCGACTTGCGATATACCTCGGTCCGCGGCATAGGCGATGCCCTGCAGCTGAACGGTGGATCCCGCCTTCACCACTCGGCCCTTCTTGGGGGAGTCGATGCGGGACATGGTCTGGACGAAACGCGGCTGCCAGCCCTGCGTCTCGTAATAGCCAGACTCAGCCTGGTCCACGACCTCGATCTGAGTCAGCCACTTGACGCTCACCTCTCCATACGCACTCGGGACGAGCAGACGAAGCGGGTAACCGTGTCGATCAGGCAGAGGCCGGCCGTTCATCAGCCACGCGAGAAACGTTCCGTCCGCCATGGCGGTCTCCAGGGATGCAGTGTGCACATAGCCGTCCACGGCGCGAAAGGTGATGCTCGCGGCGCCGGGCATCGGTCCCGCCGCCTCGAGCAGCGTCCGAAGAGAGACGCCGTGCCACGCCGCGTTGCTGATCAGTCCCCTGCCGACCCCGTTGCTGATGCATTCCAGTGTCGTCTCTTGAGTCGTGCAGTTCGGCAGACTCGTCAGGTCCGAGAGCCGGTAGATATTCGTGTGTGCGACCTTTCCCATCACCTCGAGGCGCCAGGCCGGCTGGAAGACGGCCGGGTCGATGAGGTTCTTCGTCACCGTGTAGAAGCCCTCGGTCGGCGTGAGCGGCTGCACCGGACCGTCGTAAGTCATGCCGTCGTAACCGAGGGCGCTGTTCTTGTAGAGAAACGCCGCCATCCCAGCGGTCCCGATCGCGAAGACGCCCGCGACCATTCCAAGCATCAGACGGCGCCGGGTCTCGTCGGTCTCGGCAGTGGCGGCCGGCCTGGGACTCGTCCGCCGAAGCGTGAGATGGAGAACGGCCACGTAGATGGCGAACTCGAGCAGGAATCCGACGGCGGTGGCGGCCGCCGCCGGCACCGGACTGAGGCCGAGGTAGCTTGCCGGAAGCACGGGCCATAGGGCCACGACGGTGCCGACCCAGACCACCACGAGCGCGATCAGAAGCGTGCGCATTGGGTGACGGGCAAGGGCCGGCCGCCTCAGGAGCAGCGCGTAGATGCCGCCAAGCACAACTCCGGCGGCCACCGAGCCGAAGAATCCGCCCACCAGGGCCTGCTGCTTTGCCGCGACGGCTCCGCCCATGAGGCCCAGCAGCTGGAGGAACTGAAACACCGGCACGTGGGGAAGGACGCGGTCCGCCACGAGCTCGGAGGGCAAGGACACGCCGACGAGCCGTAGGACTCCCTGTGCGAAAGCGAAGGCGAGCCCTGCAACAAGGCCCGCGATGGCGCCCCGACGGATGCTGATCACACGTCTTGGTTTACAGAGGGAGAGTTACTGCTGTGTGACAGCCTCGGCTTACACAGATGCGGGCAGCCGGAACCAGAATCGCGTGATTCCGCTCTCCGACTCCGCGCCGACCTGCCCGCCTACGGCCTCGACCAGCTGTTTCACGATGGCAAGGCCGATGCCCGCCCCACCGCGCGTGGAGTCGCGAGATTTCTCGACTCGGTAGAAGCGCTCGAAAACGTGGCCGAGGTCGCCGGCCGGGATTCCCGGACCGGTGTTGGCCACCGAGACCAGGACGGAGTCCCGCTGCTGCTCGGCCCGCACCCACACTGTGCCGGCGGCCGGGGTGTAGCGCGCCGCGTTCTGCAACAGGTTCGCTATGACCTGGGACAGCGAATCCGGATCGGCGCGCGCCGCCAATCGAGCCGGCAGATCGACCTGGACCTTGATCGAGCCGCCTTGGAACCCCGGTCTGTTCAGCTCCAGCAGTGCGTTGATCAGCGCCACCAGGTCGAGCTCCTCGGACCTGGACTCGGGGTCCACCCCGTCGGCCAGCGCATCGAGCGAATGGGAGAGCCGCCGGAGCCGCGCCACCTCATGCTGCAGGGCGCCGAAGATTTCGGGACCTGGATCGACGACTCCGTCCCGCAGCCCCTCGAGGTAGCCGTGCAGGTTTGTGAGTGGAGTGCGCAACTCGTGGGCGAAGTTCAGGATCAGGTCGCGCCGCTGGCGCTGCAGGTCCTCGAGGCTTGCCGCCATCTGGTTGAACGAATCCGCGACCGATGCCAGCTCTGGAGTAAGTGGCCTTTGCACCCGCGCGTCATAGCCTCCTTCGGCAACGCGTCGCGCCGCACTCGCGAGCTCATCGAGAGGTCGCTCGATCATCCTGCCGAGCACTATCGCGAGGATCAGCGAACCCACTACCGCAAGCAGGGATGCGGCGAGAACGACTCGCGTGATCGACTCGTTGAACATCTCCTGCGACACTGCAGTCGTCGCTCCGTGCTCAACCATCAGACGGTTGAACGTCGACGAACCCACCACAAGGACACCGGCGGCGATCGTGGCCACCGTCAGCGCCGACACGAGCATGGCGCTCACGGCGACTCGAGCGGCCAGGGATCGGAGTCTCACGCTTCCGCTAGCCGGTAGCCGATGCCGCGCACCGTCACGACATGGTTCGGGACCCGCGCGTCGTCGCAAAGCTTTGAGCGCAGGCGGCGGACGTAGACGTCGATGCTTCGGTCCTGAATGCTCTGATCGACGTTGGATCCGAGGACAGCATCGATCAAGAACTCCCGCGTAAGGACGCGCCCGCGAGCTTTCACAAGTGCGTACAGCAGGTCGAACTCGGTGGCGGTGAGCTCGAGGTCGTGCCCGTGCTGCTTGGCCGCTCGCCGGGCAGGGTCCATTGCGATGCCTCCGTAGCGTACGGCTGAGCTAGACGACGTCCGCGCTCGGCGCAGAACCGAGCGGACGCGCGCGACCAGCTCAGCAGGCGCAAACGGTTTGGCGATGTAGTCGTCAGCGCCTGATTCAAGGCCTGCTATCCGCTGCGTCGTCGAGCCTAGCGCGGTCAGCATGATGATCGAGACCTCGTTCTCTTCGCGGGCGGCACGCGCGACAGCCTGGCCGTCCAGCTCGGGCAGCATGAGGTCGAGCACGACCAGCGCAGGTGAGAGCTCGCGAATCATCTTGAGCGCGGTCAACCCGTCGCCGGCGATGACAACTCGGTAACCGGCTCGCAGCAGGTACTTCTCCACGAGCTGGGCGATCATGAGATCGTCATCGACCACGAGCACAAGGTCGGAGGTGGGTGTGCTCATGGCGTTGAGAATGCCAGGGTGCGGGGGGGAACGGTGAACTCCCTGTGGCTGCCCTCGAGGTAGGGAATCCAGCTTCGGAGCAAGTGGACCGGCGCGGTTCGGGCGCCGCCCGCCGGAGCGTTCTCATCAAGGGTCAACACGACGGCACCGGCCCGGCCGTGCGGCCAGCGGTGCGCAAAAGCGGGCGCCGTGGAGCACGGCTCAGCGCCCGTCACGCGAACGTCAGGAAATCGCCAGGAACCCGGCGCGGCTTCGGGAGCAGCCACGAAACGATCGTGGATGATGTCGAGGGCGTCGCCAAGGGCTCCCTCGCCGGCGAACTCGGCAGTCAGGCAGAGCTGTCGCGAGCGCCAGATGGATCCCTGGTAAGCCACGGCTCCCTGAACGCGTGACAGCCTCATGGTTGTTCCGAGATCAGCCATCGCCGCGGCAAATGCTCCGAGGTTCAGGTGTGATTCGGGTCCATCCATGTACATGCGGTATGTCAGGGTGGGAACGCGCGCGCCGATATAGCCGGTGTCCTCCTCCACCGTGTAGCCGGTCGCGTGCCCCGCGAGCACCAGCCTGTCGAGGTCAACGAGGATCACGACGCCACCCCATGCACCATTCGCCGGCTCCGCAGGCGTTCGAGTGATTCGCCGAAGCGCTCGGCGACAGGACCCTGCTCGCGCAGCCACGCGACGTAGCGCTCAAGGCCCTGCTCCAGGTCGACGGCGGCCTCGAACCCGGCGGCGGCCGCCAGGCTGGTGTCGGGCGTCAGGGCCCGCATCTCACCCGGGCGGAATGCCCCGGGGATCTCCGGCTCGATGTGTGCTTCGAGCAGGTCCGACAGGATCTCGGCCAGCCGCCTCACCGAAGTCGGCCGCCCGCTGCCGACGTTCACCGGGAGCCCGTCCAGCTTGTCTGACTCGGCGGCCAGCAGGCAGGCTCGCACGACGTCGCCGACGTAGCAGAGGTCGCGCGTCTGCTCGCCGTCCTCATAAAGCACGGGGGCGAGCCCGTTCATCAGTCTGGTGCAGAAGACGGCGATCACTCCCGTGTAGGGATTGAATACGGACTGGCGTGGCCCGTACGTGCACGCGAACCGCAGCGCGACCGCCGGGATTCCGACCAGCCGCGACCAGTTGAGAACGAGCCTCTCCTGGTCGGTCTTGGTGAGGGCGTAAACGGTCTCTCCGCCGGTGGGAGCGGACTCCGGCGTGGGCACCGATTCGGTCCGCTCGCCGCAAACCGGGCACGGCACGGCGAACCGGCCGCTCGCCATCTCGGCTTCCTTGCGACGCGGCGGATGACATACCCCGTGGATTCGGCACCTGACGTCGCCTTCGACGTACACCGCCTGCGAGGAGGCCACGACAAGCTTGCGCACCTGCAGGTTGCGATCGCGGATCGTCTCCAGCAGGCGCGCCGTGCCCAGGCTGTTGACTTCGACGAACTTCGCGATCTCCGGCATGTAGCCGCCATAGGCGGCGAGGTGGAAAAGGGTGTCAACGCCCTCCACGGCTTGTGCCAGTGCAATCGGGTCACGGACGTCGCCCAGGCGGAAATCCGCGGCGTCGTTCAACCAGTGAGGTTTACCCAGAGCGTGAATCTGCGGCTCGAGATTGTCCAGCACGCGCACCCTCCACCCTTCGGCAATCAGTAGGTCGACCAGGTGCGACCCGATCAGGCCGGCTCCGCCGGTCACGAGGGCGAGCCGCCTACGCAACGCGCACTCCTGGACCGCGAATTAGGCTCAGCGCGAGTGCCGTCCAACGAAGGTCCTGTCGCCGGCTGACTTCTCGGGCCAGCAAGTCCAGATCTTGCTCGGTGTCGACGTCGAACTCAGGGTCCAGCTCATGGACTGAAAGGTGATGTGACCCCGCCCGTCCGATCATCTCGCCAAGCGTCGAGGCCTTGCTCAATGCAGCGCCCGTGAAGATGTCGTGGAAGCTGCGCATACCAACCAGGTAGTAGCCCCCGTCGAGTGTCGGGCCGAACACCACGTCGTGCGCCTCGAGAGCCGCGAATGCCGCATCGACTCGAGCCGGCCGCAGCTGGGGAGAGTCAGTGGCCATGAGGATGACGGGTCCCTCGAGGCCGGCATCACAATCGCGAAACAGGTTTGCCTGGCGCGCCGCCCAACCCCGTCCGCGTTGGACGCGCACCGCATCGGCTCGCGCCGCCAGCGGGCGGAGGTGTGACCAGGAGCCGGGAGTGACGTACCAGGCGATCTCGTAGGGAACACCAACGAAGCGGGCGACAAGGTCGCGCACGAAGCCCTCGTACAGGGTCGCAGCCTCCCGCATTCCGATCGATGCGCCGAGGCGCGTCTTGACCTGGCCCGCAATCGGTGCCTTTGCGGCAAGGTACAGACGACTCACCGGAATTTTTCCGGCCGCCAGCGCGACCATCGGACGGCGGTCCACAGGATTCTGACGCCGGCGCGAACACTGCCAGAGACGGTCCCGCTCACCTTCGAGACACCGATCCGGCGCCGGTGCCGCACAGGGATCTCGACATAGCGGTATCCCGCGCGTAACGCCTTCACGGTCATCTCCGTAGACCAGCCGTACGTCCGAGCGCTTGGTTCGAGGGCGAGCAGTCTATCGACCCGGATCGCGCGCATCGGGCCGAGGTCGGTGACCTGGGCGCCGCAGGCCCAGCCGATGAGCGAGGTCGCGAGGCGATTGCCGAATCGCTGAAACGCTGTCATCGAACCGGACTCGCGATCGCGCCGCGCGCCCACGACCAGGTCGGCCGAGTCTGCCCTGACCGGCGACACCACCAGATCCAGATCCTCGGGATGGTCCGCTCCGTCACCATCCAGGAACACTGCGATGCCATCCCTCGAGTTTCGAAGGCCGGCCAGGCACGCCCTGCCGTATCCGCGTCTCGGTTCGGCTACGACCTCGGCGCCGGCGGCCAGCGCGACCTGGACAGTCCTGTCGCGGGAACCGTTGTCGACGACGATGATCCGATCGCGGGGATCGAGAGTGCGGCGCAACGCGGCGACGAGCTGACCGATGGCAGGCTCCTCGTCGAGGCAAGGGATGATGACCCGCAGGGGCGCAGCTTCTATCGGCACACACTTATAGGTAGCGGCCGATTGTTACTGGTCGATGACTGCGAGATCAGCCTCCGATGAACGCATTTCGCATCGCCAGCCCGCAGGTGCATGACCGTGCGTCCGGCAGTCGATCGATGAGGGTCAGGATCAGTTGGCGGACACGCTCGTTGTTCGAGTTCATCACCGTCAGGACGTCGGTCACGTTGACAGGCGCGATCTCCGGCTCGGCCTCAGTTCCCGCGTCGTAATCGGTGATCAGCGCCACGTTGACGTAGCACATCTCGAGCTCGCGGGCGAGGACCGCCTCCGGGTACTGGGTCATGTTGATGACATTCCAACCCTGCTTCCCGTACCACCGGCTTTCGGCGCGTGACGCAAACCGCGGCCCCTGGATCACGACCACGGTTCCGCCGTCGTGCATCTCGACGCTCTGCTCGCGGCCGATCTCGACGGCAAGCGCCCGAAGCTGCGGACAGTACGGGTCCGCGGCTGAAAGATGAGCGACCCGGGGCCCCTCCATGTAATAGCTGTCCGCCCGACCCCACGTCCGGTCGACGAATTGGTCGCACACGACGAAGTCGCCGGGCTTGACGTTCGCCTGCAGGCTGCCTGCCGCGTTGGGTCCGATGACGCGCTCCACCCCCAGATCCTTGAAGGCCCAGAGGTTGGCGCGGTAGTTGATCGCGGCCGGCGGGATGGTGTGCTTAGAGCCATGACGGGGCAAGAAGGCGACTCGGCGGCCGGCAACCGTACCGATCGCGATGCGGTCGCTGGGCTCACCGTAAGGCGTGCTGACTTCGACGAGCTCGACGTCGTCTAGAAGCTTGTAGAACCCCGACCCGCCGAAAACGCCTACGGTGGCCGAACGCGACGTATTCGTCACGCCAGATAGTTTCCCGTAATCGAGGGAAGGTTCATGCCGGCACGGAGGTTGTCCTGTACGGCACAGGGCAAGACCGTGAGGCATCCGTTCTGAAACCCAGACCGGCGCCGCAACCGCGCGCTCGACCGCGGCGATCTGGCGAAATTAGCTCGGCCGTCTATTCAGGAGAAGCTTGCGCAGCTCAGCTTCGGTCGGCGCGCCCTGAATCCCGTCTTCAGTTCTAAAGACGCGGCAGCTCATACCGACCTGTTCAGCGCCGGTGATAAAGGGATCCAACCCGTCGATGAGGATTGTTGGCGAGCCGTGGAAGCCGACTTGATCAGCCGTCTCCGGAGAATCGATGAACTGGTACTCGAGCGTCACGTCATCACTCGAGAAGTCTCGAAGTACGTGCCGGACCCGCTCGTCCGCAATCTTCCAGTGCGGGCACCCATCGAAGTACTGGATCGTGATCTTCATGCGTGATCTCCACAACGCGCTTGTCTTGCAGCTGAGATGCGACGGCGGCCGCTGGTGCGGCCGCCGGCGGAGCCAATAGATGCAGGATCGAATTGGATTTTCATCGACTGGCTGATTTCGTGGGCGCGACGCGCTCAGTCAGCACGCGTCCGACCTCAAATGCCTGGTCGACCGGCAGCAAGGTCGTGCCTTGGTGGGCCGCAATCCACTTGTCGCCCGTCTTGTGGGAGGCAAAGAAAAGGACACGGTGGCAGAAACTTTCAATCACGTCGTAACCAAAGGGACCTTCTGGAATGACCATCGAGACGAGCGCGCCCGCGGGCGTCACGTCGCGCGCGCCATCACGATCGACCACGAGCGACACCGGCTCACCGCTTACTGGATCAGATGCCTCGACGCGGACCTGATTGCCGATGATGCCCGGAATGAAGAGCGTGTCCAGAGCGCACCAAGCGTAGGTGGTGTTGTGGCCGGCCACGAGACGGTACTCCGGCTCCAGCTTGTCGATGGCGTGGCCCCAGTAGCCGACCACTCGTCCCATGTCGTCCCTGAACACGCCGGGCCACGCGTTCAGTCTCTCGTCCACGCGCTCCATCGAGACCCCGCCGGCCGCCTTGACGATCGCTGCCGGCCCAACCGGCGCACCACTGCCGATGAGGCGATAGATGGCGGTTGCTATGCGCTGATCCGTCTCGTCCAGGACCGGCATGACTGCTTTGATCGCCTCCGCCACATCAGCCAACGAGACACCTTTGGTTGCCTCGGTCTCCTCTCGTGTCTTCATCTCGCAGTACTCCTCCCGGGTCTGAGATTTCCGATCGCCGCCCTCGGTCGATGCGATATGTTATCCTGCTTTCCAGATATGTATTCCACGATTCTAGTCCCAACCGACCGCGCCGCCGCGGCACGTTTCTTTCGCGTTCTGGGAGATCCGACCCGGCTCCACATACTGGAGCTGCTCGAGGATCAGGAACGCACTGTTGGTGAGCTGGTGAGCGCGGTGGGCCAACCTCAGCCCAGGGTCAGCACCCACCTGGCCTGCCTTCGGCACTGCGGGTTTGTCGACACCGAGCGCCGCGGCAAAGAGGTGGTCTACCGCCTCGCCCTGCGCGGCCTGGATCAGATCGTTGACGAGGCCGACGTCGCCTTGGAGCCGATCGCTGAGCGCCTGGCGGCGTGCACTCGAATCGGTCCGGACTGGGTATGAGCCCGGCCCGAGCTGAGGGTCCGCGGTCGCGATTCCGGTGCTTGCAGCGTCCGCCGCCATGATTTGGTGGCGCTGGGGGAGGGGCCGGCAGTGAAAATTCTCGAACCACCCAGCGATGCCCAGACCCTGGTTCAAAGGGCCGCGTTTCAACTCCTTCTGGCTCGCGGGGACCCGATCGGATTGAACGATCTGGCGCAGCACAGCGGGGTCAGACTGGAGTCGGTTTCGAATTCGGTGGATCTGCTAGACGGCGCCGGCCGCATACGCCGCAATGCCGCCGGAGAGGTCGTCGGGTCCGGCGGCCTCAGCGTGATCCCTGACCGGCACGAGATCGAACTCGATGGGCGCCGCTTCTGGACCTGGTGCGCCTACGACATCCTGGGCATCTTTGGAGTGACCGGCGCCACCGGCCAGGCGGTGTCACCAAGCCCGCCCGACGGACGACCGATCGTGCTGCATTTCACGCGCGGCCGTCCAGACGAGCACGGTGCGGTTCTCTTCCGGCCGGACGAGAACCTCATGACCTCTTGCGAAAACGTCTATGAGCAGTTGTGCCCCAACAGCAACCTGTTTGCGAGCAGGGAACTGGCCGAGCAGTGGGCCGATCAACGCGGTCTGCCGGGCCGAGCTCTCGACCTGGACGAAGCATCCGACCTCGCGACCGAGGCGTGGCGCGATCTCATCCGACCAACCAGCTTCGTTGTCGATGGGAAGTCGGACTGAGCTAGCCAGGATGACAGAAACCAACGTGAGCGAATCGGAGAAAGCGCGACGGCGCCAGATTGGCACCATTGGCACTGTGGCCCGGGTTCTGATCGGCTTCTTGATGCTGTTGTACGGGCTGACGGGAGGTCGCATCGAAGTGATGCACGGCAATGTCCAAATCGGCTTCGATCCGTTGTCGGTTGGGATAGGTGTTGTCGCGTTTCCAGCCCTTCTGCTTGCGTGGCAGTGGATTCGCGCCCGCAGAGCCAAGACCCGCTATGAAGCGACCGGGCCCCTGGCCACAACCATCAACATCGCCGTGTTCATTGCGCTTGTCCTCACGCCCCGGTACGCACCACCCCTCTCGTTCACGAGCAACGCGGCGTTCGTCTTCTATGGGGCTTCGATGCTGCTGGCAGCCGCGCGTGGCTACGCAGGCTGCGAGGTGCTCGCCATATCCAATTGGATTCTGCGCAGAGACGACCAGGTCGGCTGCCTCGTGCTCAGTCCGATCGACGGCTACGAGCGCCGGTTGAAGTCGACGCATTCGGATCGTCACTGACCGAGGTTTTGTTGTTGTCGTTTCGTAGGAGCGAGACAGCCGCTCGCCCGGGCTCATCGAACCTCAGGATTTGTTAGGCGCTCCGACCTCCAATGCGAGACGGCGCAGGTTCTCCAACATCCCTTCGATCGACTTCTCGTTGGTTCGCTCCAGTACTAAGGAGTCGACGGCCTTACCAATGGCTCCTCCAGCCACGCGGTAATCGACGTCGACAGTAGCCTTGGTCTTCGCGCCAACCGCCTCGAAGGCCCAGCGGAACGTGCCGGTCATCCCACCATTGAAGGCTGAGCTGATCCGAGTCGGGCGCTGGTAATCGGTCGTCGTGAACTTCTCATCAAAGGTACTACCCAATACTTTGTAGATGACCCGAAAACTGTCGCCGATCCGGCTGTCGGTTCGCCGCACGTCTACTACCTGACTAACGTTCGGCACATATTTCGGGTAGTTTTCGGGATCGTCCACGATGTCAAAGACCTTTTCGACGGGCGCATCGATCGTTACGGTTTTGTGGATCTCGGCCATGTCAACCTCCTGTTGAACTCGGACGGCACAACGGGATACCTGGTGTAGGTTCTCTTCAGGCGAAGGCCACTGTTTTCGCGCCGGCCACGACCTCTTCCACCACCTTCGCGGCCCCGACGATGCTCACGCCCGCTGCCAGTTGGTCTTCGGTGATACCCCGCGGCTTGGCACAGGCGCCGCAGAGCCACACTTTGCCCTGGTTCGCAATGAACTCGGTCATGAGATCGCGGAGCTTCGGCAAACCAGTCGCCTCGACGCCCTCGTTACCACCTTTGCACCCCAGACGAACCGCTTCGATCGTGCAAAGGACGACAGCATCCTGCCCCGCCGTGGCCGCGATGTTGGCGGCAACGAACGGCAGAGTTGCCCTCTCTGGGTCTTCTCGGCCCCAGGTGCAGTTGAAGATGAGCTTCTCGTTCATTTCTGTCTCTCCACAGTGATGGTGAGGCGTCCGTCGTTGTGCGCCTCGGTTGACGTGATCCGCTGCCCGAGCAGCCTTGCCAGCGAAGGCAGGTCCTCTTTGGCGGCCGGATCGCGGACGACGACCTCAAGCGACTCGCCTATCGGCACATTGGCTATCCGGCGTCGGAACTCCTGCGCTAGGCCATCGGCGCAGCCCATTGAGCCCGCCTCGAAAACGTGTCGCGTGTGCTTCCCTGTCATGTCTCGAGGAGGATCGTAAGAAGGACCGATCAGGCCGTCGTCAGGGGTTCGCCCTACAAATCGAAGGGCTCGAGCGTCTCCAGAAGGCCATGCTGCATCGCAAAGAGGGTGACGGTCGAACGCGTCGACGCTCCGGTCTTTGAGTAGATGCGTTCGATGTGGGTTCCAGCGGTCTTGGCGGTGATACCCAGCGCCTGCGCAGCCTGACGATTGGATGCTCCGCGGGCAATGAGGATCAGCACCTCGAGCTCCCTCGGAGTGAGTCCGGCCGGTCCGGTTTGTCGCTTGCCGGGGCTCTGTCCCGCGCCGGCCAGGACGGCGTCCACTGCGCTGGCATCCAGACGGCCGGCGCGAACCTCGGCCCGAAGCTCGGCCGTAGCGTGCTTGTTGGTCATGGCCTGTCGATGCGAGCGTGGCTCGGTCATCGCGCGAAAGGCGCAGGCGGCCGCGAGCAGCCGTCCAGCGACGGGGATCGCCGGCCCAGCGAGACCGCGGTGATAACCGGAGCCGTCGCAGCGTTCATGGGCCAACGACGCTATGGCGCCCAGCCGGGCCAGGACCGGCGGGCGGGCGAGCATCCGCTCGGTGTAGTAGGCATGCATCCTCATGCGCTCCGACTCCGACTTCGACAAGGGACCTGCTTTCTCGAGAATCGAGGCTGGGACGCCATGCAAGCCGATGTCATGCAGCAGACCCGCCCGCCGCAGGGTCACGATCTCCGCGGCCGGCCGGCCGGCGGCTGCCGCCGCTCGAGCCGCGAGGTCGGCCACGCCGCGCGAATGCCCAGATCGCGACGGCGACCGCAGGTCGGTGAAGTCGGCGATAGCTTCCAGAGCCTCGTCAAGTTCGCGCTCGATGAGGTGGCGCTGCAATGCGGGTTCCTCCGCGATGAAAGAGTTCCAATCAGCCTCGGCTGCTGGATCGCCAAGCACGTCGGTGGCGACTGCGCAGAACGCATCGACCAGAGCGGGATCGAACTGCTTGCCGCGCCGGTCACGGGCCACCTCCACGGCGGCGTCGGTCCCCTCGGCACGGTGGAACACCTCGACGGTATCGGCAAGATGAAAAAGGCGCATCGGGAGGGCTATGGATTCGCCACCGACACCGCCAGGGACCCCTTTGCCGTCCCATCGCGCGAAGAAGTGCTGGAGCGGGTCTCGTACGTCGGTGCCGAGACCGATTCGCTCTGCCATCCGCCCAGTCGTGACGCAGTGGGACAGCATGCCCCGCTCGATTGCCGCGCTTCCCGCTACGACCATGTTGGCGGCGAGGCGCACACGGTGCATAGCCGGTTTGCCGACGCCCGCGTGGCGGAGCATGAACCCGAGCATCGGAAGGCCGGCCAGGTCGACAAAGTAGCTATCCCCGCGGTAGGCGATGTCGTCACCAAACCAGGCCGCCAATTCGGGTGTGTCCGCGACGCAGCCGACCCAGCCGAGGGTGGCCACGTAGTAGAGCGAGCCACGCTGCTCGCGATCGAGACCGACGTGTTCGCCGAGACGAGCGGCGATTAGCCACGAGCGCAGCACGTGCTCCATTGGCTGGCCCAAGCCCAGGTCCATGGCCAGCGAGAACGCAGCGAGGAGGTCGGCCAGCCGGAGTCCCGAGTCTCGTTCGCTCGCTTCCACGGCCAAAGCTTACGAGGCGGGTTGGCGCGAGCCTCGTGTGTTGGCGATTTGTCGGGTGAACCCCCGATGAGCACAATGGAGCCTATCCACATACTGGTGGCCGATGGCTGACATTCTCAACGTGGTCGACATCGACGAGCTTCGTCACCAGGTGCGTCAAAAGTATCGCGACGTCGCTGCCGATCCGAGCGGCACTCAGCATGTCCATCACTTCCACACCGGCCGAACGCACGCGGTGCGGCTCGGGTATCCGTCGCATCCCTTGAGCGAACTTCCGGACGAAGCATGCGAGGCATTTGCGGGCATGGGCAATCCGTTCTTTTGGGGCGGCCCCAAAACCGGAGAAAGGGTCGTCGACCTGGGATCGGGCGGCGGCATGGATTCCATCCTGGCCGCCCTATGGGTGGGCCGCGATGGACGTGTTATCGGAGTAGACATGACCCTCGAGATGCTCGTGCGGAGTCGGTCGATCGCCGACAGGATGGGGTTGAAGAATGTCGAGTTCCGCGAAGGGCTGATCGAGGACCTCCCGGTTGAGGATGGATGGGCTGACGTCGTCATCTCCAATGGGGTGATCAACCTATGTCCGGACAAGATCGGTGTCTACCGGCAGATCTTCCGGGTGCTGAAGCCTGGCGGAAGGATGACCGTGGCTGACATTTGTCTGGAGCGCCCAGTTCCGGAGGAAGCCCTCCGTGACATTGATCTCTGGACTGGTTGAATCGCCGGTGCCCTGCCGTGTGCAGGGTGGGAGACGGTGATCAGCGCCGCCGGGCTCGTGGATGTCGAGCTGGCGAATCCGATCGACGCCTTTGCCGGCGCCAGCGGAGAGGCGAGCGCCCGGGAGTTTGGAACGTTGGGCTATTCAATTCGAGCCCGTAAGCCGTAAGCCGGCATGAATAGACTCCGCTCGCATGGTGACAGAGCGACGCTGCTCGTCGGCGCGGCGCTTGTCGCAGTCACGCTAGCTGCCTGGGTCGCCTTCTTGGCCGAGGCGCCTTCGCCCAGCAGCATGGCAATGGACACGATGTCCTCTGGCCCAGCCCTCGCCGGCGCAGCTGGTTTCATCGGCGCTTGGGTCGTGATGATGGCCGCCATGATGCTTCCGTCGGCAGCGCCCCTCGTGCTGCTTTATCGCACGGCCGGGGCCAATGGGCGCGCGGCAAACACGGTCCCACTCGTCGCCGGCTACCTGCACGCATGGGCGGTTGTCGGCGCCTTGGTCTACGCTGCTCAACAAGTGCTTGGGGCGGTGGTCAACTCCAGCCCTGCGCTGAGCGATGCGAGACCCTACGCCGTGGCGGGTATTCTCGCCATCGCGGGGGTCTATCAGTTCACTCCACTCAAGCAGGCGTGCCTCCGCCAGTGTCGTTCTCCGCTTGACTTTCTGATGCACCGCTGGCGCGGTCCGGGCGCGTTTGAAGCCCTCCGATTGGGGGCGGAGCACGGCGCTTATTGTGTTGGCTGCTGCTGGGGCCTCATGGCGGTCCTGGTGATCGCGGGCGCTATGAGTCTCCTGTGGGTGGTGCTTATCGCGCTCATCGTCTTCGTGGAGAAGCTGATGCCTTTCGGCGAGCGGGGCGCGCAGTTGACCGGAGCCGGGCTTGGATTGCTTGCAGCATTCGTGGCGGCACACCCGGAACTTTCAATGTTGCTTCGCGGCGGCATGGGGATCTAGTCAGATCAGTTGAAGGAGGCTAACGAGATGGCACAATCGACGGCGACGAAATGGAATCTGAAGGGCACGGTGCTGATTGCCTGCAACTGCGATTACGGCTGCCCGTGCAACTTCAACGCCCTGCCCACACACGGGCACTGCGAAGGCGGATGGGCATGGCACGTGCAGGACGGCCGCTACGGGGGCACTGACCTCAGCGGACTTAGTTTCTCGATTGCGGCTGACTGGCCCAAAGCGATCCATGACGGCAACGGCGAGGCAGCTGTGCTGATCGACGAGCGCGCGAACGATGCCCAACGCGAAGCACTGACGACGCTTGTGTCCGGGTCGGCGGGCGGCCCGTGGGGCATCCTCAAAAACACGTGGACGAAAGTGCATGAGCCGCGATACGTGGCGTTCGAGATCAACCTGGCCGAGCAACGAAGCCGAGTCAAAGCCGGCGACATACTCGAGCTCGAGATGGAGCCGATCAAAAACCCGGTCACAGCTGCCGAAGTGACGCCGGGTGCTGTTCTGCCGGAGGGCTTCATAACAAAGGATCCGCGATTCGCAGCCTCAAAACTCTTTCGCGTCCAGGACGGTGTGCACTACGACCACAGTGGCAAGTACGCTGCGGTCGGATCGTTCGAGTACACCGGCCCCTAACGCCGCGACGTCATCCCAACTGCCGCTTGCTACGAGTACGTCCAACAGCTGCTCAGCGACGAGCGTGACTGAGGAGAGGCCACAAGGCGGTCCTGGCGCTGATACCTGAAATCACAATAAGCATGACAATCGTCGATGGATATGCCAGCGTGCACCCATCGACAATCATCGATTGAAAGAGCGGGCCGCCAATGCCAGGAGCCAGCGAGCACGCACGAAAGGTGAAGATTCTCAACGCGAATTGGGTAGCTGGTACAGATGGAGGCGATGGGCAGTTTGAGGTCATGACCGTGACCGATGACGACCGGACGGACGCGGTCCCTGTCAGTCCGGCATCGATCACCGCGCTAATTGCGCTGACGCAGGCGGGAACAGTGCTGGTATGGGATCCCGCCGACCGGACGTTGATTGCAGCCAACGTCGTGGGCACGATGCCTTGGACCGAGAGCCAATAACAGCAATCGAATATCGTCAGCTGACCGTTCCCGATGCCGCTGCTTGGGCGGTCTGGCTGAGCAAGCATCACCCCTCGCTGGTGTCTGGCTCACCCTGCCGAGAAATGTGACACCACAAGGATCAGCGAAGGTCGATCGGGGTGCCTGTCAGCGTGAACGATTGCTCCGAGCATCCGACCTCGGGCGCCGGTCGGCGGGGCTCGGTCCCAAATGCGTGAGATCATCGGTCCAAGTTCGGGGTCCCCGCCGAGTTGTAAGAGTCGGTGGGCTAAAAGTCGACTAGGCGTCGATTACTGCGGTCGTTGTTCGACGACCAAGGTGAGAGGGTCCACCGGACCCACCACCAAACAAGTAGCAGAGGGAGTGTGACCACGACATGAGGTTGACGGTGACGACCAACGTCTCGGTGGACGGCGTGATGCAGGGGTTGGGTGGACCTGACGAAGATCGCAGAGGCGGCTTCGACCGCGGCGGATGGGCTCCACCACTTGTCGATACCGAAACCGGGGACCACATCGACCAGGTCTATGGCGGTGCGGCCGCGTTCCTCTTCGGCCGGCGGACGTACGAGATCTTCGCCGGCTCCTGGGGAGCGATGATCGATATGGCCAAGAGGCCAATCGGCGTCGCACTGAACAGCCGGCCCAAGTACGTGGCATCGACTAGCATCACCGACCCGCAGTGGGCAGGCACGACTGTCATGACCGGCGACGTCGCCGCGGCCGTCCGTGATCTGAAGGCGCAGCAGGATGGCGAACTGGTGGTGCCAGGCAGTGGTGCCCTCGTCCGATGGCTGCTCGCCAACGACCTCGTCGACCAGCTCGACCTGATCATCTATCCCATCGTCCTCGGCCAGGGTACACGGCTGTTCCCCGATTCCGGTCCGGACACCGCTCTGGATCTGGTCAACTCGCGGAGCACTTCCCGGGGCATAACCATCCAGACTTATCGGCCTCTTGGGCAGCGGCCGGAATACGTCCAGTCCGCGTAAAGGAGTTAGCGAAGCGATGCGATTCATGCTCTTCATCCACCCCGGCCTGCCGCCCTCGGCCGAGGAGAAGTTGATCCCGAGCCGGGAGGCAATAGGGGCCATGTCCCGCTACAACCAGCAGCTCCACGAGGCCGGGGTCCTGCTCGACGTGAACGGTTTGCACTCCCCGAACGAGGCGGTCCGTATCAGCTTCCCCGACGGCAAGCCGCAGGTCGTCGACGGCCCCTTCGCCGAGACCAAGGAGCTGGTCGGCGGCTACTGGATCATCGACGTCAAGTCGAAGGCGGAGGCGATCGAATGGGCCAAGCGCTGCCCGATCGACGCTGAGGGCCCGATGATCGAGGTCCGCCAGATCTTCGAGATATCGGACTTCCCGCCCGAGCTACGGGAGGCGGTCTGGCTCGGGTGACCCCGGCCAACGCCGCGCGGGCGGCGATCGAGGCGGTCTGGAGGATCGAGTCCCCCCGCCTCATCGCCGCGCTGGCACGCATGGTCCGGGACGTCGGGCTGGCCGAGGAGCTGGCCCAGGACGCCTTCGTCGCCGCCCTCGAGCAGTGGCCGGCGGACGGCGTTCCCGACCGGCCGGGCGCATGGTTGATGCAGGCTGCGAAGCGGCGGGCGATCGACCAGCTACGCCGTGCCGAGCGGCTGCGCCGCAAGCAAGAGGTGGTCGGCCGCGACGCAAAGGCCGCCGAAGAGCTCGCCTCCGCCGACTTCGAGGCGGCGCTGACTGAGGAGATCGGGGACAGCCTGCTCCGCCTCGTCTTCACCGCCTGCCACCCGGTGCTCGCGCCCGAGGCCCGGGTCGCCCTCACGCTCCGGCTCCTGTGCGGGCTGACCACCGAGGAGATCGCGCGCGCCTTCCTGGTCCCGGTCGCGACCATGGCCCAGCGAATTGTCCGCGCCAAGCGGACGCTGGCCGAGGCTCGGGTGGCGTTCGAGGTGCCGGCCGGCCCCGATCTCGCGCCCCGCCTGGGCGCCGTGCTGGCCGTGGTTTACCTGGTCTTCAACGAGGGCTACGCCGCGACCGCGGGCGAGGAGTGGATGCGCCCCGAGCTGGTCAACGACGCGCTCCGCCTGGGCCGGATGCTGGCGAAGCTGGCCCCCGCCGAGCCCGAGGTCCACGGCCTGGTCGCGCTGATGGAGCTCCACGCCTCCCGGATGCCGGCGCGCGTCGGCGCGCGCGGCGAGGCGGTCCTGCTCCTGGACCAGGACCGCGCCCGCTGGGACCGGCTGCTGATCCGTCGTGGCCTGGCCGCCCTCGAGCGGGCCCAGGCGCTGAAAGGCCCGCTCGGTCTCTACGCGCTGCAGGCCGCGATCGCCGCCTGCCACGCCCGTGCCTGGCGGCCGGAGGACACGGACTGGGCCCGGATCGCGGCGCTCTACGACGCCCTCGCCCAGGTCACGCCCTCGCCGGTGGTCGAGCTCAACCGGGCGGTGGCCGTCGGCATGGCCTTCGGCCCGGCGGCCGGGCTGGAGCTGATCGATCGGCTGGCCGACGAGCCGGCGCTCCGCGCCTACCCGCACCTGCCGGCGGCGCGCGCCGACCTCCTGGCCAAGCTCGGCCGACGGCCGGAGGCGGTCGCCGAACTCGAGCGGGCGGCCGGGCTCAGCCAGAACGGGCGCGAGCGGGCGCTGCTCCAAAAGCGGGCGGCGGCGCTCCAGGGCTGAAGATCGGGTGGCCGTAAGCCGCCCGGCCGCAGGCGACGGGCGGTCTTGGACGACCTGGACACGACATCGAAGCAGGTCAACCGGGATGGCGGCCACGGAAACTGGAACGAGAACAATGAAGGACACCACGCCAATGAGTCCAGAAGTGGGCACTCCGACGAATAGAAATCGATCGTTTCAGCCATTTCTGGAGGAGAGTTCTCAGAGTTCGGGACCGTGAGGCCCTGGGTTCAAAACCCGGGCCCCCGACCAATTCCTTGACTGCTCCCCATTCACGGCTGGTGTCTGCCCTCGATTGCTTCCTGCGATGCGAGTCGAGCGTTAGGGTTACCTGCGGAGGTGCGTTGACGACGAAGCTGACCGCACTGTTGGCGATCGCAATGGTTCTTTCTGCTTGCTCGGTCGCGTCCTCCGTTTCGTCGACCACTTCGAATGCTGACGCGCTTGCCCGTGGAGCTGCGATCAAGACCCTCGATGCCGGCAAGCTCGACAGTTTGCCGACTGGTCCTGTCTACATCCGGATGATTCGCTTCGCACAACCGGTCGGCTACGTGATCAACTCGAAGCAGCATGTCGCCAGCGTCGTTTATGTCGAGACTGGCGTGCACCGGTTGGTACTCAACGGCATGCCACCTTTGGACCTGATGGCCGGGCAGGCGAAATTCCACCAGAGCGTGACACACACCCATCTCAACCCCGGACCAGTGGATCCAAGCGCGTGGTACTCGATCGCAATCTGGCCAAGTGCGGCTCGAAGTCAATCGCTCGTCGATAAAATCGCGCGGCCCACGTTTGAAAGCGATGACATTGCCTTTGAGTCGTCGCCGCAGGTGGCCTACTCGCAGGTCCTCCGTCTAGTCACGCTGACCCCGCTCGGAACCGCCGGAGCACACCGGTTCGGTGGCCTCGCTGCCCTCTATGTACTCACAGGTTCCCTGACAATCAAAAGAGCCCACCAGCCCCCGGTCACGCTGGGTGCCGGCGAGGGTCTCGCGGTTCTCCCAGATATCGCGCTCCAGGAGACGAATGCTGGCCCGGGTCAGGCGACGTTCCTCGAATTCATCACCACGGCGGCCGGTAAGGACTTTGAGGTGCCGCTTCAGCAGCCACCGGGTTCCTGATCACCCGATGCGGCTGACCCGGTTGCCGTCGGCATCGGCGACATAAACGATGCCTCGAGCATCGGCGGCTACGCCAAGCGGCGTTATCAACTGCGCGATCGTGGTGATTGTGCCCATCATGTCGATGCGCCTGACTCGGTGGTTCAGCGCGTCGGCGATGAAGACATCCCCGCGTGAATCCACAGCCAGGCCCTGTCCGATTCCTTCAAGAGGATTGGTGGCCAGGTTCAACTCCGTGTACCTGGCCGCGCGCACGCCGCCCTGGTAGCCGGTCGCGCCCGTGCCGGCGACGGCCCCGATCTTTCCGTTGACGTCGACGCGGCGGACGCGCTGGTTCAGGGTGTCGGCGATGTAGAGGTTGCCTTGGCCGTCAAAAGCGATGCCCCCGGGAGCGTGGAGAACCGCGTCGAGGGCATCGCCTGGGTCCCCACGGTACCCAGCCTCACCAGTCCCAGCGACCGTGTGGATGGCGCCGCCCGGCCCGATGTGACGAATGACATTGTTGCCAGTGTCGGCGATGAAGAGCGTGTCGCCGAAGCCGATTGCGAGGCCGGTTGGAAGATTCAGTCTGGCTTCTCTGGCGGGATTCCCATCGCCCGCATAGCCAGCTTCGCCAGTGCCAGCGACAGTCGTGATTGTGCCAACGACGTCCACTCGCCGGACCCGATTGTTGAGAGTGTCGGCGATGTAGACGTTGCCGGTGCTGTCGACGGCCAAGCCTTGAGGCATGTACAGGTGCGCCTGTCCACCCGGGCCTCCGTCTCCGCCGTAACCGGCTGTGCCGGTGCCCGCGAGGGTGGCAATCCTCCCATCCTTTTTGACCTCGCGAATCCGATTGCCTTCCGCGATGTAGATTTCCCCGGCCGGTCCGATGGCGAGTGCGAGCGGACGCACGAGCG
>Ga0209588_1000069_pt1 | contig 35682 bp, 30 predicted proteins | sample Rivendell_Oct201_10_FD_188351 | JGI IMG/M metagenome (GOLD analysis project Ga0209588, IMG submission 188351) | Vadose zone soil microbial communities from the Eel River Critical Zone Observatory, Northern California, USA -... | ecosystem: Host-associated > Plants > Roots > Rhizosphere > Soil ...
TCTGCGAGATCCCGCTGGCATGCTGCTCGCCTCGGCCTTCCAGATGAAAATCAAGGATGTGATGTACGTCGCCAATGCGAAGGTCGTGGACTACTACAAGCTGCTATTACTCATCAACAACACGGCAGTTACGACAACCAATACCGCAACTGCCGTGACGAGCGTGAACACGGCCGTCAAGACCAGGTGGTAAGTTCAGACTGAAGGTCACGATGTCATCGCGATGATGCACCGGCCGCAGTCGGAGTTTCCCGTCGCGATGCTTGGCTCAATCCAGCTGTGGACGACTATCGTCGTTCTGGTTCTGGCACCGTTGTTCTTCGGGTCGGTTGATCTGTTCTGGATCGCGGTTTGGGCGATTTTGCTTTCGATCAGTGTTCTGTGCGGCGTGGCCGTGCCGATGGACACCGGGCAGAGCCGGGTATTGTTCGGCTTTTTTGCTTTATGCGGCATCTACGCGCTGGTAGCGATCATCCAGATCACTCCGCATGTCGTCGACCAACTCAACGATCCGAGCTGGCGGCAGGCAAACGACCTTCTCGGCCTCAATGCATTGCCACGGATTTCGAGCCGTGCGGAGATGCCGCCGCTTGCAGTCGGGCACTTTCTATTGTTTGCGACTTCCTTCATAAGCGGCTTCTTCATCGGGGCATCGCGGCGCAACGGCGACAGCCTTATCTGGTTCGCGCAATATTCGATTCTGCTTTATGCGATCTATGGCCTCGCTGCGCTGATACTCACCCCGAACATGGTGTTGTGGGCCCCAAAGCTCGCTTACCGCGGAAGTCTGACCGCGACCTTCATCAACCACAACACCGCCGCAACATTCATTGGTGCCGGTGCGATCCTGTGGTTCTGTTCTGCCTTTTCCTCGTTACAACAATCGTTTCGATTTTCGTCGATCCGGCTGCTGCTGCTGGATCGATCGAATGAGCATCTCGCATTCAGACTCCTGGCCCGATCGGCGAGCGCACTTACGTGCTTCTTTGCGCTGCTTTTGACGGGCTCGCGCGGTGGTTTGATTTTCTCCTGCTTCGGATTGCTGGTCGCAATCGTCCTGATGGTCTTCAACACGCAAAAGCCGAGATTCTGGCACATGTTGGGTTGGGGAGCCGTGGCACTTGCGGTCACTGTCGTGTTGCTCAGCGGAATGGGTAGAATCGGCAGCCAGGGGCTGTTCGACGATGCGCGATGGTCCGTTTACGGATTTTGCGTGGAGGCCATCCGGCAGCGGCCGCTCCTGGGAGCCGGATTTGGCACGTTTGAAGATCTGTTTCCCTCGCTCCGGGCCGACAATTTTTACAGTTGGGGTGTGTGGGACTATGCTCACTCGACAATTCTTGAAATTGCGGTCGAGATGGGAATCCCGGTTGCAGCCATGGTTGTGATTGCCGCGCTGGCGTCGCTATTCATCCTCGCGCGCGCCGCGCTCAGATCAGGGAACCGAAGTCGGCGCCCGCTGGCTGCAATCACCGGGATCGCGGTCCTCAGCTATCTCCATTCCATGATCGATTTTTCCCTGCAGATTCCCGGCTATCTTGTCTTATTCGGTATTCTGCTCGGTTGCGGCCTCGCCAGGGCATCCGCTGCGCCGGCGGCGGTTGGCGCAGTGCGATCGTTCGCGCCTGCTTGAGTTTAGCAATTCAAGACAGCGCCGAGATGATGTTCCAGCGCGCCGACAAGGATCTTCGTGCGAAGCCGGAAAACATGACGAGGACGGAGCTGTCCGCGATAGCCTCGCGGGCTTCGGCGGATTCAACCGACCCGGTTATCGACCCGCCAAACGAACTTTTCGATCGGCTAGCGACACGGACGGGCCGACCGCGGGTGCCTTGATCTCATACCAGAACTTCGAGTCGGTGGCGGACTGTATCTTGAGCCAGTGGTAGTCTGTGCTCTGCCAGGGGCGGATCACTTCCGTCAGATTGTCCATTACGATGTCGCCCTTTGTTGTTACAACGACAAGAACGAGATGCCCGATTCCCGATGCCGTCTTGACCACCGACAGCCGCAAGGCCTTCGAGGGCAGGCCGTTCTCGAGAAGCTCGTGCCGCTTGGTGACCGCGTAATCGTTGCAGTCTCCCATGTCCGGGGCGATCGTCCAACCGTCCCCAAGATTCGGGCCATAGCTCTTGGGTGTCGGAGCAATGGACATGTTGACGCTGTGATTGACACGCTTCAGCAATTCGGTGGTCTGGGCGTCGAGATCGATACGCTCGTTTTCCGTCGGATTCGACTTGCAATCGGAGGGATAGCGAAGACAAAATCGAACATGCTGAAATGGAGCCAAGGTCGGCGACGCTTCAACAATCGGTGTCAGCGAGTTCGACTCCGGCACAGACCTGTTGCGCGCGTCGGCACTGCCCGCGGAGAGTGCGCCAACAAACATCGCCAAGCATACCGACGGAAAGCGTCGCACCATGAAACACACCAAAGATCGAGGGAGATACGATCGTGCGATCGCGCTATCGATTGATGATGCGATTGTCCCGCAGCGAGGTTAAATTTTCGCTATGGAATGGCCATAATTAATCATGGAGTGGCCTTAATTAATCGTGTCGATGTAAGTTCCGCTGCTGCGGAAACTCCGGCTTACGCTGGCAGGTGGTTTGAGTGCCAGTTCCAGGCGGATCCGATGATCGACTGGAGATCGTGCCGGGGGGACCAGCCGATCGTACGCTTTGCCAAGGCATTATCAGCGACCAGAACCGGCGAGTCGCCTTCGCGCCGTGGCCCGTATTTGATATTGAGATCTCTGCCTACGACCTGCTGAACAGTCGCAAGCAGTTCCTTCACGGTCGTCCCATGTCCGGTCCCGAGATTCAGCGCGTGGCTGGTGCCGTCATTCAAGAGATGCTCGATCGCGCGGGTATGCGCATCGGCGAGATCGAGAACGTGAACGAAGTCGCGCACGCACGATCCATCACGCGTGTCGTAGTCGGTGCCCAGAACTTGAAAATGTGGCCGGCGGCCCAAAGCGGTCTCGATTGCAATCGGTATGGCGTGAGTTTCCGGCGAATGCCATTCGCCAATTCTTCCTTCAGGGTCTGCGCCGCCGGCGTTAAAGTAGCGCAGGATAAAGGACCGAAAGCCCTGGTAGAGGTCCAGGTCCTTCAATATCTGCTCGACGATGAGCTTGCTTCGACCGTACGGATTGATTGGCGACTGGGTGTGAGCCTCATTCATCGGTATTGACAAGGGAATGCCGTAGGTGGCGCAGGTCGAGGAGAACACGATCTTGTCGATGCCCGCGGCCTGCGCTGCTCGCAGCAAGGTTATCGTTCCGGCGACATTGTTGTCATAGTAGCCGCCGGGATCTCGAACCGACTCGCCAACCTCGATCGCAGCAGCGAAATGTACGATCGCAAGGGGTTTGTATTTCGTGAGCACTTCATCGAGCCGGCTGCGATCACGGATGTCGCCTGTCTCAAGCGGACCCCATTTCACGAATTCGGCATGACCATTCGAGAGATTGTCATAGACGATCGGCGTGAAGCCCTTGTTGAACAGATCAAGGCACGTGTGAGCCCCGATATATCCCGCTCCACCAGCAACGAGAATATTTGTCATCAATAGATTTCCCAAAACGGGCCGCAGTATTGTCAGTTCGGTTGCGATCGATAATTCGTTCGCTGCGTGGGAAAACCCCGGGCCATGCCTGAATGGCAGAAGAAGGAGATCCGGGTCCAGCGCGCTTTCAAACGGACGTTGATTATTAGTAAGTCATCCAGAAGTGCTTAATGCAATCAAGCAGCCACTGCAATATTGCGATAAATCCCCAACCCAGGAAGCTGAACCATACGATCATCACCGTTACGATCAGTGCGGCAAGGAGGCAGATTGTGATTTTCTGGCCCGTATGCGCAGACAATCGAGACTTGATTGCCGGATTCCGCGATTTTACTGATCGCTGAAGATCATTCATTCGTTGTTACCGCTGTTTGATAAGCGATGAGTAACTGCAATGCATGGGACCAGCAATCTCAACGGCAAATTAACGTAAAGGAATGTTTCGCATATCATGACGGCAACGGGTTATCCTTACTTCTTATCCATGCCCTGAAAGGCGGGACTATCCGATTTGCCAAAATTCAGCTGGCCGAGGGACTGGCCTCTTCCTGAATGTGGTCTGACACTTACGAACACTCACAGATCTGTCTGCGCAAGCCGTCGAAAAGTTCAGGCTGAGACATTTGCAGATTTTTCGGGATGGAGTCGACCTTGATTTCGCAGGCAAGATTGCCCGTTACCAGGTCGGATAATTTTATTGAAAGCAACGTTTTGAAGGAGGCCCGATAATCGGGTGCCTGCTCACTTGTGCCAGAACATGGCGTCAAAGACACTCAGGAGTGCGACCGCGTCCGATCGGTCAATATGTAGCTCAAATGCTGGGGGCGATTCGGAACGATGCCAGCCAAGTTCCATTGAAATACGGAAGCGCCAAGCGGGGGCCAGGGGTATAAGAACTCCCCCACACCTTTTCCCTGCCGGCCGTATCAGGGATTGATCATCGAATGTTCAATAGGCGCCGTCGGAAAGCAAAAGGGCGGGAATCGTCACAATCAATATCTTCGCGTCCAGAGTCATCGACCAATTGCGCGCATAGAACGTGTCACACGCGATGCGCTTGTTATAGGTCGTTGTACTGCGGCCGCTAACTTGCCAGAGCCCGGTGATGCCCGGCCGGCACGCCAGATAAGCGTTTATGGCGCCGGAATACCTGACCAGCTCTTCCTCGGTAACCGGGCGCGGCCCTACGATGCTCATGTCGCCCTTTAGAACGTTAAACAACTGAGGCAGCTCATCCAAGCTGGACTTGCGTAGAATGGCGCCGATCGCGGTGACCCGCGGGTCGTACCGCAGCTTGCGATTGGCCGTCCACTCCGCGGCGGCGACCGGGTCCGAATCAAGGAGGTGGCGCAAACGCTCGGGAGCGTCCGTCACCATCGTGCGGAACTTCAAGCAATCGAAATGTTTTCCCTTGAATCCTACCCTTTTATGACGAAACAGCGCGGGTCCAGGCGATGTGATGACAGTCGCAAGAAAACAAATAATCAACAAAGGAGCGAGCAAAACAATTCCAGAGACCGCCAAGATGATGTCAATGACTCTCTTCGAAATCAGTCCGGTGGGGTACGGTGATCCAGTCGCGGCAAGCCGCAAACTCCGTATATCGACCAATCCGCTCATGTGGGTACTCCTAAAAACAATTTCAAAAACAGGTCTCCTTTACCCCTTTTTCTTTACTCTTTTTTTATCAAATTAATGGGCGGCGCACAATTTTCGCAAGCCTGTATTCTAAGCAAGCTTCCGTTAAGCTGAATAGCGCAACGTATTGTTTTTGTTAACCATTTCTGCGGGCGCTGGCAAGGTGAGCATGTCATACGCGTTAGTTGGCCAAGAATCAGACGTTGGAAATGCTGCAATGCAGCGTGGCGGGGGTCTGCGTGTCCAAAAATAGCCGTTAATTTGACCTTATGCGTGTTTTAGTGAATTGGAACAAGATGTTTCTAGGTCGGCTTTGAATCAATTTTGGTTCAACTTGGCATGATGGAATCTACGGCAAAGGGCTCGATCTGCTGAAATCGTGAATGTTTCCGCCTCAGCCCGCGCCCAGCGAAATGCGGGCGATTGCGGTCACGGATATTTGTGGCCTCTCTGTATCGGCCGCTGCAGCATAGATCTGTGAGAGAGGTCACGGTGGCTAGCGCGGCGATGGGGCTGGCACGAAGTCACGAGGCTGACGCTCTTCGCTGTCGCGCCCGACGAAAACAAAGAAGCCCTGGCTGGTTGCAATGATGTCGCCGCGCTGAAGGCTTGGGTCGTTCATAGCCCGTTGATGCGCAGCTTCGGCGTCCTGCTTGTCGGATGGCGCAGGATCCGCCGTCTGGGTACGCGCCTTCGCGACGAATTCCTCAGACCGCCGGCGGGCGTCCTGCACGCGTTGTTGCCACTGCTCGCTTGTCAGCGCGGCGTCAGGAAAGTTCTCCAAATCCTGCGCGAGGCTGTACCCCGATGGTTGCAACAGCGACCAGCCAACGAGCAGAACCATGGTCCGAAGCATCATGACGAGAACTTCGCGAGTTCGGGCATATCGTCGTCCGCACATGACGGCTAAGTTTATTTATTCCTGATGTTAAGGATGCACAATAGGAACCCGGGATTGCGAAATAGCTCGTCAAGAGCGAAATCTCTGCAATGCGTTCGAGAATCTTTTCTGCCGGGGGAGGTCGAGCTGTTCGATCTGAGCTTGGAGCAATGAACGAACTGACCCGGATGCCGTGAAATAGGAGCGGGCTGCATCATCTTCAAATCCATTGCGAATAAGCTGCTGGAACTCAAAAAGAATTTTCTGCCGAACGGGTTCGGGCGCGGCAAGAACGAGAGGCATCGCAACGATAATTCGGCGGATTGAGATCCATGCTTCATTCGGCGAAGTCTCGTAGGACATCGCCAGCAGATTAAACGACTGTTCGTTCAATCGCCCGTGCAGAACTTCCAGGTTGAATGCCAAAAGCCAAACGAACGACTCGCGCGGCGCGCAGCTGAGAACCTGTCTGGAGCGAGCCTCGAGAGACTGGATGTGCCGATCGAACTCGCTGGCGGCCCCGGATCGCAACGCAGCCTCCGCCAAAGGCATTTCCATAAGCAACAGCGCTCTCTGGGAATGGGCGTCGCAAGCGCTCAACTTCTGCGAACCTTGGCTCTCCAAGGTCTGCTTCAACGCAGCCTGATTGAATGTCTCGAAACGCAGGAAGCGACTTTCGATATCTCGCAAATCATCGGACGCCTCGCTCCGCGGGAGAGTGAGAATGCCCCAAACCAGGCCCAGGCAACCAATTGCAAGCGTCAACGCTCGCCCGACGACCAATCCCCGAGTCTTTGATGCAGGGCCCAAGACCTAGACGGTTTCCGCCGATGCTGGCTCATTTGTGTAATAGGTATAACGCCGATCGGAATAACCTTCGAAGCGGCGCATAACAGCTTCATCGGCTTTGTTGAGGACTCCGCCCAGGAGGCGCTCCGACAAAATAGGGGAGGCGCCCACTGCCTTGAGAATTTCGTCGGTAGACGTGCTGCCCCACTCAACGACCAAAACAAAGGCGTCGATCAGATGGGCCACGGCCTTGACATCAACCACCGGAAGTATGGGAGGCAAGTCGACAAGGACGTAGTCGTAATGGTTCTTGGCCGCCCTCAACATTTCCTTCATCGCCGGTGAGTTCAGGATATCGGAGCTATTGGAAGGCTTCATTCGCGTGGAAGAAGGCAAGAAATCAAATTTGAATTTGGAGTCGGTGATTACCAGATCGTCAAAGTCCGACTTGTCGGCAACCATGTTGACCAAGCCTGGCGCATTCGTATAGCCGAGGGCTCTCGTCATCGAAGGGTTTCGCAGATCGGCGTCAATCAGCAGGGTGCGCGCGCCGCCCTTCGCCACGAAGGCCGCGAAACCTGTCGCGACAGTGGTTTTTCCTTCGCCGGGTAGTGCCGAAACTATTCCGATAACCTTGGCCCCTTTCGGGTGAAGATCGATGGCGACCTTGATGTATCGCAGCGCCTCGGCGGTCGCGGAAAATGGCGCGACTTCGCTGATCTGCCGGAATGCCCCGGAATCCCGCGTTGCCTGCAGCTTGCGAAGCACAGGTCCCTTCCGGGAAAATGCCGGCAGAACGGCGAGACAGGTGATTCCCAGCAGCTTTTCAAGCTGCGCACGCGTATGGACCTGTCGGTTCATTTGCTCGCGGGCAAACGCGGACATCACTCCAAGGCCCAGCCCGCAAAGGGCTGCCAGCGCAAGCGTCAAGCCGATTTTCGGCGAACTCGGCGAACTCGGCGCAGACGCCAGCGTAACAATTCGAGCTTCAGTTGACGGAAACGACTGCTGCTGCACCGATTGCGTAAAGCGCGACAGGAATGTCTCGTAGATACCGCGATAAGTGTTCGCGGCGGTCTCGAGTTCGCGCAAGCGGACTTGTGACTGTCTCGTCGCACCTGACTTTTGGAAAACCTCGATCATGCGTCTGTCGATCGATTCTTCCTGGCTTTTCGCGATCTGCAGTTCACTCTTGTAACTTTCGGCGATGCGGGAAATCTCGTCCCAGATCGCGCGCTGCAGAGCCGCCATTTCCGCCCGAAGATTTCTGGCGGCCGTATGATCTTGCCCATAACGGGCGCTCCACTCGGATTCCTTGTTCTGATCGTCGAGGAATTGCTGCCGAAGCTTCGTAATAACGGGATTGCTCAAAGCGTCCGTCACGATCGGATCCGGGATATTGAAGGTCTCCTTGTCCGATCGCTGTTCCAGAACGCGCGATATCCGGTCAAGTTTTGCCCGGGCTTGGCTGGTATCGGCGCGGGCCTTCGCCAGGGCTATTCCAAGCTGATCAAGCTCGACTTCGCTCGCCAGCTTGCCATCGACACCGATGATAATGCTGTTCTCGGATTTGAAATCCTGAACTTCCTTATAGGCATTGCTCGCCTGCTGGCGCAGCTCCCCAATTCGCTGCTCAAGCCATGCGCTGGCGCGACGAGTCGCTTCAAATTTTGCCTGCAGCTGGTCTTCGATGTAGGCATCGGCGACCGCATTAGCGATCGTTGCAGCTTTCTGTCGATCGAGAGACGTAAATGCGATTTGCTCGATATAGCTCCGTCCCAGACGCGTTACGCGCAAATTACCCTTGAAGCTGCCAAGCGCGCGACGCGTGAGTTCATCGTTTGTGGGCTTCTGCTCTGGAGCGCTGGAGTCGAACAGCGAAAATAGGCGTCGCTTAAGGCCGCTGCCGAGGCCGACAAATTCTGAATCCTCGGTCAAGTGCAATCGCTGAATAACAGCGATGGCGACTTTTTCGGATTTTGTGGTTTCAATCTCGCTTTCGACAGAGGCGTCTTCGATCGAGCGGTTGTCGGTCGACATTTCCGACTGGGTCCAGGTAACCCGCTTGGTGTCGATAATCATGTCCGTCTGAGCGGTGTACCGTGCAGGTGACAATGCAATAAAAGTCGCCCCAAGGATAATTACAAAACCCGTCACTGCAGCGATGAGGCGCCACTCGCGACCAAGGAAATCGCGAACCTGGAGCATGGATAACGTTCCGGAATTGGGATCGTTATCTATTGCCGGTGTGTAGGGTGGAAATTGCCCGGCAATGTTCATCTACAGTTCCTCAAAATAGCCCGGTCTGCTTTCAACGATGCTGCATCGCCAATGAAAATCAACGTGTCGGACTTAATGGGTTTGCGGCAGTGGTTGATGTCGTGGGGGCAGCGCTGGCGGGCGTGAGGGTGGAAGAGGTGAATTGGAGTGCGCTAATAGCGCCGCCGCCGCCGAAAGTAGTCGTCGACCGAGACGATGAGCTGGGATTGATAATTACCACACTGCCTACCGAACTCGTTGCAGAAGCGGCCGCAGCTTCCGTCGCGGCGGTCGAGAGATCGCCTGCAACCGCGGCAAACGCGGCCTGGAATTGTCCGTCCTGGAAGCCTGCCACGGCTTGCTGGATGAACTGGGCCGCTTGCTGGTCGACGGTTGCACAAGCTATTGCGGCTTGGGCGAGACCGGCAGCGATCGCCGTCCGAAATCGCGGGTTAGTTCCTTCCGCAACCCGAATCAGATCCGCGGCAAGCGAAGCGTCTGTTCCCGCGAGATCTCGCGTCGTCGCCTCGATGGTGCGCGTATCGGAATCCGGAGCGACCAGACCCTGGGGCTTGGCCCTGAACTGACTTATCGCCTGGTCGGAAGCGGGCGGTTTCAGGCATGCGGCCCATCCCTGGGTAACGGAAATGGCAAGCAGCACCGTACCAACAAGCGCCGTGGACATGATTCGAGTGGTCATGGGAAACGCCCCCAACTAGTTGTTTCTGATTGAAAATCGTTTTTCAAACTACATTAGACTGCAGGACCTATCAACAGGACCCTGTCGCTATGGTTGATCCGGACAGTCAGAGTTGACAACTTCAGGTAACGTATTGATAACCTTAGTACTTTATAAACATGGCTGGTCAAGCTGATCTGCTGGACGCGTGCTCACGCAGTGTTCAAACCAGAAGATCATGGATCAATTTGCTTGGCCCTTCGTTCCACGAGTAAGACCACAGCGACGCTGTCGGAAGTCCGGCATCGCAATGATTGGTGCGTTGCGTGATCGGAAGGTTCAAGATGCGGATCAAATTGATCTTCCACCTGGGTGGAATCCGTTCTGCAATGGCGAGTTGACAAGTGCTGGCTGCTCTTCCGGATCTTAGGGAACTCCGCGTGCGGGGACGGCGTCCATCGTTACCGGCAGAGCTGAGGATCTATGCCATCGGCGACATTCATGGTCGCCTCGACTTGCTCAACGAATTGCTGGCTCGGATCAGCAGCGATATCGCGCTCCGCCCGACGGTGAGACCGCTTTACGTCTTTTTGGGTGATTATATCGACCGCGGGTCAGCGTCGCGCGAAACGATCGATCGATTGATCGAACATGGCAAGACGCATGAAACCGTATTCCTGAAGGGCAACCATGAACTGATCGCGATCAAATGCCTGAGCGATCGCGGTCTGTTCGATCAATGGTTGCGTTTGGGCGGCCTGGAAACCCTGGTCTCGTACGGCGTGCCCGCCGAAACCCTGGCGAACGGGAAGCAGATTGCCGAACTTCAATCGGCGTTTCACAGCGCATTGCCACAAGCGCATTTTCGCTTTTTTCGAGATTTGAAAAATTCGTTCGAGTGCGGCGATTTCTTCTTTGCTCATGCCGGGGTGAAACCGAACGTCGAGTTGTCCCGCCAAAAGGAAAATGACTTGCTTTGGATAAGGGGAGAGTTCCTGTCGTCAAAGGATGATTTCGGCAAGATTGTCGTTCACGGACACACTCCCACCCGCGAAATAGAGGTGGGACCAAACCGGATCAATATCGATACCGGCGCCTTTGCGACCGGCCGCCTGACCTGTCTAGTGATCGAGAACAGCTCGCTTTCGCTGATTGATACTTCCGCCAACGCTTGAGGGGCACTCTCCGGGAACTTGCCCGAAGAAACAGTCTGGAAGTGTTCTGATTGCCCGTACCGGAGGCGCGGGACTTATGGGCGGCAGGCGACGCTGCTATCGATAGCTGCACCAGCCAAATGGTACAATGTGCTCCCAGGCATGTGATCGACCGAAGTTTCTTTTCTTTCGTCGATTTGGTCAATCCATCCTCCATCGAGATGGGGGGGCAAATGAGATGCGAAAAGATTGTTGGTGATCGTCGAGACCAAGCCCGGCCACATCACTCCCTTCGCGTCTTCGCGGCATAAGGCGCGGATAGTTTCTGTCTGCCCCCAAACTCGAGAGGCATTCGAAGCACTACTGCCGTCCTCCCGAACAGCGCCTCGAACAAGGCCAGTCGCTTTATCGATTCCAAACGCCGTGGCGTGCATCACGAGCTTCTGTACCCGATCTTCCGTGCGTAAGCCTGTCAGTCTCTCCCACTCACGCAACAGCCATGCCCATTCCAGCTGGTGCCCTGGTTCGACGAGATTCTGACCGGCTGGCTTCAGTGGCCGCCAGTTCGCATCGAAGGTCTCCCGCACAGTACCAGTTGCAGAATCGACCAGTTGGTCGTCGAACAAGGCGATGAGCGCATTCGCATGGGCGAGGTAGCGGTCCGCCTGGCTTGCCTCCGCAAGCGCGAGGAGGGCCTCGAAAAGATGCATGTGAGGGTTTTGTTCGCGCAGATCCGTTCGACCAGGGACCTTGCTGAGATAACCTGGACCATTTCCCGTGAGGAATATGCGATCGATGTCGGAGAGAGTTATGTCCGCAAGCGCCAGCGCGCGCGGATCGGATGTCAGTCTGTGCATCCAGGCCAGCATGTAGAGCACAAACGCGTGAGCGTATAGGTCGCGCGTATTGTCAGCTGGGCTGCCGTCCGGATGAACCGAAAACGTCCATCCGATATCTTGATCTGAAGTCCTGTAGCGCTCGCAGACGCTGTCAAAAGCCCACGCTATCTGCTGCCGGTCGCTGCTGTACCAGTTGAAAAGCGATGCCCGCGCATAAACGACGATTTGGCGAGTCTGCACCATCAACCGCCGCGGCGAATCCCGAACAGGCACACCGGAATATTCGAGGCGCTCGTGAAAACATCGGTTTTCGCGGTCAAATCCGGACGAGGCCCAGAGCGGAAGTGCTCGTTCCCTGATGAAATTTTCGAGCCGGAGGACCGCGAGCCGGGGGCTCCCATTTTCTGTCGGCGGGACGGAAACCGATGTTTGACTTGCGGAAGTCACATTTGCATCCGTGAAACGATTTTGGTCGAGGAGCGACCGGCAATCAGGGGAACCAACACAACTCTTCCGCCCCGGGCTTTTACCAAATCCCCGCCAATCACCTCATCCTCTGCATAGTCTGCGCCTTTGACCAAAACGTCAGGGGAAAGCGCTTCGATGACGGCGACGGGAGTTGTTTCATCGAAGATGACGACAAGGTCGACCACGCGGAGTGCCCCAATGATACGGGCGCGGTCTGCCTCATCTTGAATGGGTCGGCTGGGACCTTTCAGCCTTTTTACCGATGCATTGGAATTCAGGCCCACGATCAGGCGGTCTCCCTCGCGGGCTGCGGAAGATAGAAGCTCAATATGTCCGGTATGGATTAGATCGAAGCAGCCGTTGGTAAAAACAACGCGCTCTTCAGCCTGCTTCCAGCCAGCCACAATCTCGACCGCCACCGCCAGGGATTCGACCGAGCCCGGATGCTGGAAACGGTTTTCCGCGCGCGCGATAGCCTTGTTAAGTTCGGTCCGGCTCACCACGGCCGTACCGGATTTGCCGACCGCGATTCCGGCTGCAAGATTGGACCAGACGGCGGCTTCCTGGATCGATCGGCCCTCGGCAATCGCCATTGTCAGTGCTGCCAGTGCAGTGTCTCCCGCGCCGGAAACGTCCGCAATCTCCAGAGCTGAAGTCGGAAGATGGTAAACCGGCTGTCCAGGCATCAGTAGCGACATGCCCGCTTCAGAGCGCGTGATAAGCAGAGCTCCTTCGAATTGTGCCTTTAGCGCAGTTGCTGCTACGTCGATTTCGTCATCGCTGCTGCAGGGCAATCCGGTCGCTTCCGAGAGTTCAGCGCTGTTCGGCTTGATGATATCGGCGCCGCGATAAACATCGAACGTTCTTCGCTTCGGATCGACGAGAACGCATTTTCCAGCCGACTTCGCGGCGCCGATCACTTGCTTCAGGACGTTGTCGCCAAACACTCCCTTTGCGTAATCGGAGATGGCAACGACATCGGCCTCCGCCATTGCGGAAAGCGCGGCATCTATGATCCGATCTTCGGTCTCGGTCGAAGTCGGTCCCGCTGTTTCGTTGTCGATGCGGATGATTTGATGCCGGCCGCTGACCACACGGGTTTTGCTTATCGTGGGCCGATCCGAATCGCTGACCAGCCACTCGGTGGATACTCCCGCGTGCGTCAATATCCGCTTGAGATCCTCGGCTTCGGAATCAGTGCCTACTATTCCGACAAGACGAACCTCGCAGCCCAGCGCAGCCAAATTCACCGCAACGTTCGCGGCGCCGCCCGCCGTTGCCCGATCGTCGGAGTGCACGAGGACGGGAACCGGCGCTTCCGGCGAGATCCGATTGATCCTGCCGTTCACGTATCTGTCGATCATGACGTCGCCGATGACTGCGACGATCTTTCGAGCAGATCTCTGGGGATCCGCCGAACTGTTCGAACCTAAAAGCTGCATAAGCACCTCTCAAATGATAGCGGACGGACAGCCATGAGGCATCCAGAGAATGACGACCGGCGTGCGACAAACTCCCGCTCTGAGGCGTTCCGCCGCTGTCGACGATTGTAAATCAGAAATGCGTTTCGGCAATTGTGCGTCTGGCGGTGCTGGCACGATTTTTGCGGTTTTACAAGGTTGGAACGAGTTTCGGCGGACCCCCTGGCCCGAAACTTTTCCGTCGCGCTTCACTCGTCGTGGCCGAGCCAAGCGTGACTGGCGTGGGAAGCAGCGGACTGCTAAGAAGGAATATAAATTCCCTGACGATCTACACGGAATGAACAGAAAGGCCGGGGCAGTAGTGCGATCAATGTGCATTCCGTTTGTTTTCCACGAGTCGGTCAATGTGGGCGCGCATCTTCTGAAAAAACTGATCCCGGCCGAACTGCCTCGCATGAGCAACGATTTTTTCGGGATCGAATTCGATATCCTCCAGACTCCTGACGGCCGACGAGATGGCCTCGACGGATTGTTCGGCAAAGAAAACACCTGAGACACCCTTTGCAACGGTTTCGGTCGCGCCGCCCCGACCAAAGGCGACGACCGGACGGCCGCTCGCCATGGCTTCAACCGGCACCATCCCGAAGTCTTCCTCGCCCGGAAAGATCAATGCGCGGCATCTGGCGTAATGTTGCTTCAAGACATCGAACGGCTGCGAACCCAGCACCGTGACGGTGTGACCCGCAAGGCTGCGAATTTCATCGAGCATCTCGCCGCCGCCGATTACAACGAGCTTTAACTTCATTTCGTTGAACGCGCGCACTGCGAGATCCGGTCGTTTGTAGGATACGAGCTCGCCGGCCATCAAATAATAATCGTCGAGATCGGAAGGTGTTGCGATCGAAAACGCATCGGTGTCGACGGGGGGGTGAATGACGACGGAATCCACCCCGTAATATCGGTGAATACGCCTTGCAACCGTTGCCGAATTCGCAACAAAGCTGTCGACCCTTGCGGCTGACGTCACGTCCCACATCCGCAGATAATGAGTCAGCGGTGGCATCATCAGCCGTGCAACCCGACCGGCGCTATTTCGGTAGTCGTGATACATGTTCCAGATGTAGCGCATGGGCGTGTGGCAATAGCAGACGTGAACTGCATCTGATGGCGCGATAATGCCTTTGGCCGGCCCAGACTCGCTGCTGATGACGAGGTCGTAGCCGCGCAAATCGAGCTGTTCGAGTGCCAGTGGCATCAGGGGAAGATAGGTTTTGTACATCCTGGCGGCACGTGGCAGCGCATTTATGAACGTCGGAATGATGCGGTGCTGCCGAATCCTGTCGGAGACCATCTCCGGCACGTAGACGTGGGTGAAAATATCGGCCTGCGGGTACATCTCGCAAAGCGCCTCGATAACCTTCTCGCCACCGCGCATCCCGACGAGCCAGTAGTGAATGATCGCGACCTTCATTCAAGTATCCTATCGCTAAAGGGCTATCCCGCGCCGCCGTGCATTTCAAGCTGCAATGGGGCGGCAAGCAAGTTGAGATCCGTGAGGATGCTGAGCGAGTGCCTTGTACAAAGGCGTTGGCACCTGAGCTTTCGCTGTCCATGCGGTAGGCCTAGGCCGAGGGTTACACCGTGCGCGGCCATACTCGGCGATTCAAGGGTCATTTCGATAGTTGGTTACCGGAGGGCAGGGCGCAGCATCGATCAATAGCACCTCGACCGCTGGCCGTGCCGAGTGCCGACGAAGCCGTGCAAGTCCTCAAAGTTAATATGTCGAACCTCAAGGACTGCAATGACCGCTATGCCGTGGAGGCCCGGGTCGGCACGGACGACAGTACCCGCGGCAACCCACCGCGCCGGCGGAAGGAGCAAGCATCGCAACCTTAATTCCGGTATCGTCAATCGACCGCTGCCGAACTCTTAACACTCTTGACGAAAATAGCAGACGGGTGGCTGCGTGTGCGCTATGGATCTTCGGCGCATTGGAATAGTGATGAAATACCCGTTTAACCACTCACCCCCCGGATAAGCTTTGGCGAACAGTATTCAGCTGAATGTGGCCGCAGGCGTAATATGAGGTCTGGAAAACTAAACATCGTGGTTGGCATAGCCACTTCAGGTCGGCCACGGGTTCTGTCGACCACCATTGATCTGCTCGCTCAACAAACGCGACGGCCAGATAGGCTGGTTTTATGCCCGGCCACAGTTCAAGATATCGACGCCGCTTTACTGGAGAGCTTCCCCGTCCCGACCGTTGTTGTGGAGAGCGGGACGAAGGGCCTCACAGCCCAGCGCAACAAGATTCTGTCGGTAACCGAGAACGCAGACGTCATTGTTTTTTTTGATGATGATTTTTTTCCACGCACGGATTATCTCGAACAGGTCGAAAGCATGTTTCTTCAACAGGCTGATGTGGTCGCCGCGACAGGGCGCCCGCTCAAAGACGGAGCCCAAGGCCCCGGCCTGAGCGTTGAGGATGGATTGGCTATCGTCTCTGCTCCGTCCGGTTCGTGTTCTGACAATAAAACCCTCACTCCCACTTATGGCACGTACGGTTGCAATATGGCGTTTCGGTTGGATCCGATTCGAAAAAACCGCATTCTTTTCGATGAAAATCTTCCGCTCTATGGCTGGCAGGAGGATATTGATTTCTCTCGCGCGCTATCGTCTTACGGCAGAATCGTGGAATCAGAGCTGCTACGAGGGGTTCACTTGGGTGCGAAGCAGGGGCGCACGTCCGGAGTCCGCTTTGGGTATTCGCAGATTGCCAATCCCATCTATTTGATCCGGAAGGGAACGATGTCTCCCTCTTTTGCGCGAACATTGATGTTGCGCAATCTGGCAACGAATTTGTTTCGGAGTTTTTGGTCGGAGCCCTGGATCGATCGGAAGGGTCGCTTAAGGGGGAACGTTTTGGCCTTAATTGACGTCGCAACTCGTCGCATTTCACCGGGGCGGATACTCAGTCTAGATTAGGATATCGTTGATAGCAGCGATTGCAGCTTCGACTGGCCTTGTCCATGTTGATACTGCAGGCGTGAGGTTGAGCGCTCTTTGCTTTCCCAGGTCGTGCGTAACTCGGTCGATAGAATTTGGTGAACCCGGCGAAGTTAGTGAGAAGATTGGGATATGCATATTGAGAGACTGGATCTCTATCCTCCTGGTTCCCGGCTTGAAGCTGACATCGTTATCGTCGGCGGTGGCAAGGCTGGCTTAACTGTCGCGCGGGAGTTCATGGACTCGGCGACAAAGGTTCTGATTCTCGAAAGCGGACTTGACATCGAAAGTGTCCCGCACGCAGCGCTGGATCAGCTGGAAAGTGCGGGGCACCCCGTAGGCGAGGCTGCGGTCAATTTTCGTGAAGCTTTTCACAAAAATAACATGCCGACATTTGATCATTCTATTCAGCCCTACGGAATTAGAAGCCGCATGCTGGGTGGCTGCCCTTACTGGGGTGGTAAATCAGCAACCTTTGATGACACGGATTTCGCCAAACGAGACTGGGTCCCTTATTCGGGTTGGCCAATCAGTCGAGAATCCCTGAAGCCATATTTCGAACGCGCAGCCAACGTCCTGAATCTAGGTCCAAATCAGTATGACGAACAATTGTGGAAATTGATCGGACCTAATGTCAAGAGGCCATCTCTCGATAGAACAAGACTGACGTCGTTCTTTTGGCAGTTTGCAAGGTCGCGTCTGAATCATACCGAAATCATGAATTTGGCCGACGAATTTCGGACGCTGGAGTCTGACAACGTTCGTACGCTTACCAACGCGACGGTCGTGCATATCGACGTTGACGATGCAGGTAGCAGATTCGCCGGACTTGAGGTTAGCACCATCGAGGGCGCGCGTTCCTATGTTAGTGCCAAGCTTTGCGTCTTGGCCGCCGGAGGGATCGAAAATGCGCGATTGCTCCTTATCTCCAACCGGCAGCAGCCGGCTGGTCTTGGTAATGGGCATGACTTGGTGGGCCGTTATCTGATGGATCATCCAGGCACGCGCATCGGCTACTTCAAGAAACAGGATTTGAATGCCGCCCGATATCTGGGTTTTTATGCGGTAAGGCACAATGGTGCGTTGATTATGTATATGCATGGATTGGCCTTTAGCCCGGAATTTCAGGCTCGTGAGAAGCTCCTGAATTGTGCCGTTTATGTCCTGCCGGAGATCGCGCAAGACGATCCCATCGAAGCGATCAAGCGACTTGCGCGGTTTAAAAGCCGGTCGTTTTTTGCCGATGTTTGGTCGTCGTTGAGTAGTGTGGGACTCCTGACGAAGGGCATCGGACTGAAAATATTTTACAGCAAAGCATTCCCGGCAATTCTTCAAAAACTCATTGTCGACCTGATGATCTCGGTCAATCCTGATTACGTGGCACGTGAGTTTCAAAGCAAGGGGGTGCCCCATAAACTGGATTGTCTTGGTATCCATGTCATAACCGAGCAGCAGCCGGATCCCGAAAGCCGCTTAGTCCTCTCCGAGCAGAAAGACGCGCTTGGATTGCCTCGAATCAAGGCCTTTTGGAAAATCTCTGAGCGTGACCGAAGCAACGTCGTGCGCATCGGGCAGTTGTTACAGGAAGAGTTGCCAAGAGCGGGTATGCCTGTCCCAGTGATGGACGATTGGATCGTCCGCAACCTTCCTGACGAGGGCGCCCTTGTTGATATGTCGCACACCATTGGCACCACGCGCATGTCAGATGATCCTCGTACCGGTGTTGTCGATGGCCAATGCGAGGTTCATGGCGTCAAGGGACTCTATATTTCGGGAAGTTCAGTTTTTCCGACCAGCGGTCACGCGAATCCGACCCTTATGATACTATCTTTGGCCATTCGGGTAGCTGATAAACTCAAGCGGGATCTTCTGTCGATCTAGATGGTCTGGAAACTCGACGGACTGGCTGCCCGGGTGAACCCCCGCAGCCTTGACCGATACGTTCCGCCATGGAAAGCCGTCCAGCGGAAGATCGCATGATCCCGACGCCTCATGAAATAAATGGCGGCGAGGCTTTCATGATACGCAGCGTTCAGCGGTAACGATCGAGCTGACCGAGGAAGTCTCGCACATAGGATCCGACGGCGTCCTCAAGTGCAGTGAAACCGCCATTGTAACCAGCGCGCTGGAGACGGTCCACGTCACCCTGGGTAAAATACTGATAGCTGCCCCGGATGTGCTCCGGCATGTCGACATATTCGATGTTGGGGCTGACGTCGGTCGCAGCATAGGCTGCGAGGATCAAATCGCGAAAGCTGCGGGCGACGCCGGTGCCAACATTGAAGATACCATTGACCGAGGTTGTTGCCAGCAGCCACATGATGACCCGGACAGTGTCATCGACGTAGATGAAGTCGCGTCGTTGGTCGCCGTCGGCGATCCCATCGCGATGTGACTTGAAAAGTTGCACTTTACGACCCGCCGCGATGTCGTCGAAACGGCGCGCCAATACACTCATCATGGCTCCTTTGTGGTATTCGTTCGGACCGAACACGTTGAAGAATTTCAAGCCTGCCCAGTGCGGCGGCATCTTGTCACCCCGAGCAATACGTTGCGCGACGGCGAGATCGAAGAGATGCTTGCTCCAACCATAGAGATTCATCGGACGCAGCATTTTCAGCGCCGAGAGCGTGTTGTCGTCGCGAAAGCCCTGCTCACCGTCACCATAAGTGGCCGCCGACGAGGCGTAGATAAACGGCGTCGATGTCGCCGCGGACCAGTCCAGAAGCCGCAGCGAGAGGCGGAAATTCGTCTCGATAACGAGATCGCCGTCGGTGGCCGTTGTCTCGGAAATCGCGCCCAGATGAATGATTCCGTCGAGTTGTCGGCCGTCCAGCCAGAGCAATAGTTCAGCAGGCGGCACGATGTCGGAAAGTTGGCGTTTGGCGAGATTGCGCCATTTGCCCTCGTGTCCGAGCACATCGCACACGACGACATCGTCTCGGCCGGCTTCGTTCAATGCGGCGACTAAATTCGACCCGATAAAGCCGGCACCGCCGGTTACTAACAACATGGCTTCTCCCATCGCAGCTAAATTTCGTGGAAATCGATCCGGTTCTCCCGCAAGGTTGGCCGGCTGGCTGATCCCTGCCTGAATAGTTCCGAGCTTGAGTTCTGCCTCACCCCCGCTTTTTGAACAGCCGGAACCATGAATTTAGGTAAACGGACGTTCTCCCACCACCGACGAGGTCAAGCGGTGCGTTTGTGATTCACCAATTCACCCCGAATCCCTTGACGAGACCTGCTCAAAGCTGGAAAAACCAGCGTGCGAAAACTTCACTTTAAGTGTATTCCGACCAATATAGAGGCATCGAGTGTCTGTTCAGCGAACAACCGAGGTTTTCTATATCACGGACGCGCCATTTGCCATTCCGACGCTAATTTCAATTGAGTCGTTGCGTCGCTGGAAATCAGCCAGCAATCTGCCCATAAATGTCGTCTTGTTGGACATGAACAAGGATCAAGTTGAGGATTTCAGCCGCCTTGCTCAGGATCTTCGCCTCCAAATACACTCTCTGAGCACCGATGCCCTGGCTGCATTTGGCAATGACAAATTCAACGCAACGCATGTTCCGCACGCAACGCTCGCACGTTTCCTGATTTCAGAATTCTTCCGCGATCAAGACGCCGATATCCTCTACGTCGACGGCGATACGTTGTTTGTCCAAGATCCGAAAGAGCTTTTGGATATTCCCGCGCCCGAGATTGGGCTGCTTGCTGCTGAAGATCAGTCCTACTTTTATGCGAACGACTACGGCAAGACTGGCAAAAACATAAGCGCCTATTTTGCCAACATAGGCGTCAACGCGGAGCAGGGATATTTCAACGCGGGAGTGATGAAGTTTCGAGCTCGCGAGTGGGTCAAGATCAGCAAGGAATGCCTGTCATTCCTTGAGAACAATCTTTCCATCTGTCAGTACCACGATCAAAGCGCGCTCAACGCGGTTGCCGGACGTAAACGAATTCGTCTTTCCCCAATCTGGAATTTCAAGCCTTCTTATCGGAATTGGGGTATCTCCGCCGAGCCAAAGCTGCTGCATTTTGTCGGGGGCGATAAACCCTGGATGGGCAAATTGCAGATTTGGTCAGAACTATACCCCGTTTACATGAAGGCGGTCGAACGCCGACGGCATGGATCCTTTTTGTTGAAAACGTGGGACGAAGGACAGCACGCCGATCGTCTCAAGGCTGAAAGGTGGCAACAAATCAAGGACAATACGATTTTCTTGCATCGAATTGCGCATCGACGCGCAATGTTTCGCGGTCTTGTCGAGACGTCGGTTCTTTAGCGCATCGCAAGTAAGCTGATCGAGCGAATAACGTTGATCCACGCCCGGATAGGTCAAAGACGGTCACATGTGGATCGTCCAGCATACCTGCCGGGCCTTTCTTGTTATATTCGTTGTCGCCGCTTTGTTTGAAACCACGCGCTTGTTTCGCATCCACTTGTGCCAGGCGGTCAAGGACGAGGTTAATGAGTAATCGCTTGCTTGCATGGGGGACGATCACATCCACCACGATAAGTATCATCAAGGTCGGTCTGCAGTTGATATCCGTGCCTCTGATGGCGCGTTTGGTAGGACCCGCCGATTATGGCCTATATGCTCTGGCGGCGCCGGTCGTTACGTTTGTCTTGCTTCTCGCAGAGGGTGGATTTGGGATCTCGCTCGCCCGCGAACCCGAAGACAATAGGGATGTCTGGTCGACTGCGACAATTTTCTTGTTCGGCTTCGGAGTGCTGCTCGGCGCAATTCTCGTAACCTGGTCTTTCATTCAGGCGCCGTTAGTCAATCAGCCCAAGCTCCCTCAGATGATGTTGGCTTTGTCGGTCTGCCCGGTTCTGCTTGCGTTGACGGTTCCCGCCAACGCGCGGCTCACACGTCAAGCTCGTCTCGGGATTGGCAGCGTCGTCGATCTCGTTGCTGTTCTGTCAGGAATAGGCGCTGCGATTGCGTTTGCGCTTCTTGGTGGCGGCGTCTGGAGTTTGGTTGCACAACCTCTTGTCTATTGGGCAGTCAAGGCAATTTTGATCAATATTGCCTCTCCCGCGATACCAAGCCTTCGTTTCATCCCGAGATATCTGCGATCGCACTTGAAGGTCGGTAGCCTAATTCTCGGCGGCAAGTTTTTGGACACGGGTGGGCGCACGATCGAGACCACTCTTATTTCACGCTTCCTCGGCACCGAAATTCTTGGCGCATACACATTTGCTAATCAGCTGCCTCGTTTTCTCACGGAAACGATGGGAAACTCGTTGTGGGGTCTGCTCTATGCGTACACGTTGCGCTCGAATGACGGGGCTGGGCTAACTCGAACATATCATCTGGCGCTTCGGGTCTTCGCGCTCACTGTTTTTCCGCTCGTGATTTTAGTTTCAGTGATGGTGAAGCCCTTACTCGATGAACTGATGGGGAATCGCTGGGATGCCGCAATTTTTCCTCTGAAGATACTGCTGATAACGCACGCATTTAACTCATTGGGCGGCATCGGTTCTGCCATATTGTTCGCCAAGGGCCTGGCGCATATTCCATTCAGAATCTCGGTAGAGGGCGTTACGCTTCGGGTAATTGTCGTTGCCCTGGGATGCGCGACCGGACTTGACTGGATGGCGGTCGGACTGGGTGCAATCGATGTTTTTCTGGGATTACGAGGCATATTTGCTTTGAAAGCGGTGATCGATAATTCCGTTCGAACAGCGTTGTCCGCAGTTGCAGTTCCCATCCTGTTGAGCGGCGTATCGGGGGTGTTTTGTTGGGGACTTGCAAGATCCGATTTCGTCGGTGCGTTCGTTCCGACTCTTGCCGCAGCTGTCATATGCATATTGATAAGCTTTGTGATGTACCTCGTTCTGCTTGCTCTGTTTGAGCGTCGCAGAATCGTGGAGGAGCTCACCACAGTTTATCGGCTGCTTCGACGATAGATCCGAAGATCTGCTGGCCGTGCGCCTTCCAGGCCCGTCAAAGGTTTGCAAAGATTTTCCTGCCGCGACTGATGCGTCGCCACGGATAGAGCCACTTCAGCCGCCAACGTCCCTTGTGGCTTTCTCTCACGCCCTCTGCAACCAGATCATTTTTGGCAGGAGGCGGCGCGATCGGAGTGCCGTTCATTAGTTCGGCCGCCAGCCGATATCCCTGCCCAAATTCATTTCCCCAAACAAGTTGGTCCGTCTGCCACGGCTTGGCCGAGCCGGTAAAGTGCCAGATCGCCGGAAAATGGCCCCAACGACGAGGGTCGACGACGTGCATGTATTCCGTTTGATAGTTCCAAAGCAGAGAAAGCCGCCCACGATAAGAGCCGGCGGTGGCGTTTAGCGCGCTTTGATCATTGGCAACACAGGCACGGGGATTGGCATAAAGGAAGTCTATCGCACGTTGCGCGACGTTCGCCCAACCTGAACGGTCCACAAGCAATACGCCAGCGTTGAAATATTGATCGTCCCTTTCCAGGCCAATACCGCGAAAGTAGTCTTTGGTGATTGTCGCCCTTCGGCTTCGTTCAGAAGCAATCATACAGAGCACGTCGGGGGCGGCCAAAAAACCACCGCTTGGCATGGGAAGTGCCAATAAGCTGTCAAGCGCGCCGGTGATGTCAATGTCGCCGTCGAGATACAGAAAGCGTTCAATGTCAGGCTCAAGCATGTCATGAAGAAACAGTCGAGCAAAGGAAGCTATGGGTACGGGATTGGAGTCAGTGGCCCTAATGCCTTCGATCGAGGCCAACTTCGTCAAGTTGACCGAACGAATCGAGATGGAGGCATCCTGCACCCGGCTTTTGGTGCTTGCGAGTGACTCATCGTTGCCGTCCGTGACGAAGACAATGATTTTGACCGCCGGGTCCGACGTGTGCCTGCGGGCCTGCAAAGCAGCACCCACCGATGGCACAAGGTAATTCATATTGCAGACAAAAACGATCGCGACCGTCATCGATTGTCCATTTCTTTGGCATACGCAGGTGTTTGTGGCTTTAGCAATATTAGCCGGGCGACCCACTGCAAGCCAAATCATCAAAGATGATTAAAAGCCCAAAGTTACCTATGTTCGCGACAGTCTCGTGCCGTGAGCATCCCCCGAGTTCCAGCTCTTTTTGGCGCGAGCCTTGGCTAAAGACCTTGTTGGATACGCCAACAGGCGACGGAATGTAGCCAAGCTGGCAAGCCAACCTCATCGGTGATACAAGTCGTGGAAAATCATCATATGGTCAATGCTGGTTCGATTTGGAAGCGATGTCCCTTGCGAGCGTGAAATCACAGATACAGTCTCTCAGGGTACGATGCCGACATTTCGGTTTTCTTCTGCCGCTACCGTTCTTGCTGCTCGCCTCTTCGGTTGTCGCCAAGGATATCTCCACGGATCTGAACAGTGTCCCGATCTCAAGTGACGTAGAAGCTCAGGACAGCCCTTGGGGCATAGCGTCAGGGGGAGAATGGCTCTCCGCCTATCCGCAATTTAATCCGATGCTAGGCCGGGCGGGGGTCAAATGGTTGCGGGCTTTTCAAGAGTGGAAAACCATCCAGCCAACGCACGGATACTGGAACTGGGCAGCAGCGGACCACCTTGTCCAGAATGCTCGAGCGAACGATCTACGTCTATCCTGGGTGCTGGCGTATCTTGCGCCATGGGCTTCCGCAGATGGCGGGACGCGTAAATTCCCCATCAAGGACATACAGTACTGGCGCGATTACGTCGTTCAGTTGGTGGGACGTTATCATCGCGATATCAAATATTGGGAAGTCTGGAACGAGTTCAACGGCAGCTTTGCCGATAGCGGAACCCCCAAGATCTATGCGGAATTGGTCCGCGAGGCATCGATCTCGGCCAAGGCGGTGGACCCTTCTGCGAAGATAGGTTTGAGCGTAGCCAATTTCGACGTCCATTTTCTGGATGCGGTCATCAAAGCGGGTGCCGCGGGACATTTCGACTATGTCTGTGTTCATCCATACGAAAAGTTGGGTGCGCTTGAAAACGATGGCGAGATCGATTTCCTGGCAATGACGGCAGCGTTGCGACAGATGCTGGCTGCGAACAACCAGCCGGTTGATATGCCTTTGTGGATTACGGAAATGGGCGAACAGACCTCGGTTACACCGGACCAACAAGCCGATGGCAAACAGGCCGTCATGTTGGCGAAGGCATATCTCTTATCGCTGGCTGCTGGTTTCCAGAAAATCTTCTGGTTCGAAGCGCGAGGTCCGTCTTACGGAAATAATACGGATCACGGCATTATACGCTCCGACTTCAGCGTTCGACCGTCGTATCGTGCTTTGAAGACCCTCAGTACTATCCTTGGTGCAGCCCCGGTCGGCAAAGGTTGGGTCGAAATGGGCAGCGGCGGTTTCGGCTTTCTTTTTCAAGGAAGCGGTCGGGCTACGCTTGCCGCGTGGGCCCCATCGAAGGGGAATATCAGACTGACATTTCCAGGCGATGTCAGAGTTGTGGATCTGGAGGGCAACCAAACTTTCATAAGATCTGGTGAAGAGCTGGTACTAACGAAGACGCCGATACTTATGATTGACCCACCGGACCAGATCCTGCGAGCGGCCGAAAGAAATAAAAATCAACCCTATCCGTGGGGTGGCAACTATGCACAGGCCCAAACCGTGAAGGTGAAATTGGGATCGACCAACGTTGAGGATGGCATTAAGCAAATTAAGGTCGACACGACCGACGCCGTCAATGGAGGAAACGATTCGTGGCGTCGTATGAATTTTTCACGAGCCGACAAGGAAGGCCATTACGCCTACTTTACCACAGACCCTGGCTTCGCGCGCGCTGGAATGAATGAGATGGAGATTAAGGTAGTTGTTCGACGTCTCGAGCCGAATAAAGTCGCAGGCTTCAGTCTCACTTACGAATCGAAATCAGGCTATGTCGGTACAGGCTATGCCAACGTTCCAGAGGGAGATGAGTGGCATGAACTTGTTTGGAAGATCAATGATGCCAACTTCGTGGGGCAATGGGGTTGGAATTTTAGATTAAACGCTATTTCCTCCCCAAATGAATTTTTGATCAAGGAAGTAAGCATCAAGAGAGGGTCAGGTTAATTGACCTGCGGGGCAGTCCTGATGCGCCGCTGCACCATTCCGATCCGGCAGCCAACATTACAGTGAACGGTTAGCGGCTGATGGCCCGATCATGGTACGGAGTAACATCGGCGTAACGTGTCACGTGAGAACCATATCCGGGCTGCAATGAAAGACCCGTAATCGCGCCAAAAATCAAACCCAACCACGGCTCAAAATCAGGCGTTGCTGAACCAAGTGCTGCCATTCCAAGAGATGGAATAATAGTGAACTTTAAGGCCGAAACCATTTCGCTGGATTGTGGCGATGCGGACGACCGCCTAAACAGCGTCTGAAGCAAGAAAATGAAGAAGCAACCAGCCCCCAAAAGGCCCGTGTTGCTGATAACGGCAACAAAGTAATTCGACGCGCGTGTGGAGCCCAGTCCAACACCCAGTCCGTAAGTTGACCAGAGAGCGTTCCATCCGACGTCGTTCCAATATGACCGCTCTAAAAACGAATCTGATGTGGCCTTATTAAAAATAATCTCATCGATAATCCTCAGCAGTGGGTCGAAAGCGTCGGGCTGGAGGATCAGCGCAAGCAGAAGGCCGATGATCGCAAGAAACGCCACGCTGAGTTCAACACCAAGACCCGTGAGCCCGATAGCTGATCCGCCAGTCATCCGACGACCTACATTGAGGGCATTCGCTGCGCCAAATATGGCGAGGCCTGCGTAGGCAGATGACGACGTCGATAGCAAGGCCATGCCAATCAATGCCAAAGCAGTTAGCGATGCAGCCGTGCGAGGAAAGCCGGCCGGGTATAAGGGTCGAAGAAACGTAATTGCAGCCGCAAAAGCAACACACCCCGATCCATAGGAAGAGGCTTCGGGCATAAGGCCGACGACACGCCTCACTCCCCCAATTTCGGCGTTTGTGATCATGGCATAGCTTGCATTCCTAAATGGATCCAACAGCGCGGACTGTCCCGCCGCGGTCGCAACTATGTCTGCAATACCAGATCCAACGAGTACAACGCCGCCAACCAGCGCCGCCGACAAAAGTTGCTTGGGAAATTGCGGCGATCTTGCCATCAGCGCGGTAGCAAATGTCACTGCTACAGAAACGCTCAAATAGATCGACTGCGTAAGATTTGCTTGTGTTGGCTGTAGCGCTTCCGAAGACGCAAATCGGACGAACTTGAGCGGAACTACATTGATCGTGTCAGCAAAAAAACGTGGCATAAAGATCGTGGACACCAAACCGATCAGAAGAAACGCAAGCAAGAAGCCCAGGTTTTCAGCGCGCGCAAGCTCAATTACGCGCGGGGAAAAAGTAAGAAGCGGGACCGCGAGAAACCTCGTGATGATCAAGACCGCGAACATTGTTTTGGGTACGAACGACGAACCCGCAGTGATCTCAGGGGGCAGAACTGCAAGCGATCCGAAAGTAAAAGAAGCGAACAGTAGAATAAGCAGAGTGCGCTGACTTGACACCGTGCTCTTGAGAAAAAGGATCCAGAAAATAAAGGCTGGATAGGTCATTGGCCGTGATCCGTTCGCTTCGTGCCGATTGGCGCTTGCTCATGTCGACTCACCTGAGCTTGACGTCCGATGATCCGAGTTGCCGCGGCAAGGCTGACATCGTTCGAAGTACTTGGCTGGGCTGCCTCCCTGTAGGACCGTTTCAGGTCATCTCGGGCTGTTGCAAGTAGGCGAGGCGCTTCATCTCCCGGCGGCCTTTGGTAACGGTATCAAGTATCAGGCCAGAAACGATAAGAAGAAAGGCCAACAGCATCAATCCCGTCGAGAGAATGGCGGTTGGAATGCGCGGCACGAGTCCGATCTGCAAATAGGTGGCAAAAATTGGGATAGCCAAACCGACAGAGATTAAAGCTAGCACGGCACCCAAGGCCGAAAAGAAGGCCAATGGGCGTTCGGCTCGGCAAAGGTTTCCGATTGTGAACAAAATTCGGATACCATCGCGCCAGGTGTTGAGCTTGGATAGCGAGCCCGCCGGGCGGGGGTAATAGGGCGTCGGAATCTCCTCGACCGCCAAACCCAACTCGAGTGCGTGCACTGCGAGCTCAACCTCTATTTCGAAGCCTCTTGACAGCACCGGAAATGATTTCACAAAACGCCGTCCGAAAACCCGATAGCCCGACAAAATATCCTTGAATTGCGCATCGAATACCAACGAAATAAAGGTTGAAAACAGCCAATTCCCCAGCTTGTGGCCCTTCCTGTAAGCAGCCTCGTCCTCGTGCACGCGAGTACCCACGACCATGTCGAGCCGTGCATCGAGAAGACGAGATACCAACATGCGCGCGCTTGCTGCGTCATATGTTGCATCACCATCAACCAGGATAAATATATCCGCTTCAACGTCAGCAAACATGCGCGTCACAACATGACCTTTGCCCTGGCGCGTTACATTACGGACTATGGCGCCGGCTGCTTGAGCCACGTCTGCGGTTTTGTCGGTGGAAATGTTATCATAGACGTAGATAGTCGCCTCTGGAACGGCCGCTCTGAAATCGTCTACGACCTTCTTTATCGCCAGGGCCTCATTGAAGCATGGGATGATAACTGCGATTCGCTGATTGAAGCCGCTCAAAGTGCCATTCAGCGTGCGTGTTGGTTCAGTTGCGGTCATTGGCGTCCAGTCAACTAGTGCGTTGCAATTTGGTAGGTGCGTCGGCGAGTGCAGCCAGCGATCTCAAGAGCCCGACCAGCTGATTTCGAGACGCGAGTGCCAGCAGCAAGAGGCTACTGGTAATCAACATCACAGAGATGCGTATCATGAAAAAATTGTGTTGATAGGCGTGTTTTCTGAATACCACGTACCAAAGGATGATTGAAGCGTACGAGAGCACAAGCAGCGTAGGACACTCCCAGTTGCCGCCGGATCGCAGCCGCTTCAAAATGACGACCAGAGAATAGGCAAAGGCAAATCCCGAAAATCCCAACAGCGACACTCCGAGTAACCGCCAACCGGCTCCGAGATAGTGCGCGGATTGAGCCAGCGCGATTGCTGCGTCAAATATCCCAACTCGGTTGCCCTCAGTCCAAAATTGCAATTGTGATAGAAAGTTGGTGAAGACCTCACCGTAACCAAAGAATGAGCCTGCAACTAGGAGCTTCGTGATGACCGCGACGAAGAAGGCGCAAAGAAAAGCCCCTGCCGAAAGGCATCCGAGCCACCAAATCTCGGTGCGGTGCGGGCCCACAGCCAAAGAAGCATAACAAAGAAAAATGATCGATAGGCCGAGAGGTACTCCGCCCGTAAACAATTCAAAATAAGCCGTGAACACACCAAAGGCCGCATGAATGGTCAGCGTCTGCCAAGATCTCCACGCCGAAAAGTTCACGTAAGTAGCAGTCAATAAGTAAAGATAGACGACCGCATCTGATGGTCCGTGTCCGAGCGACATCCCATAAAATTGGACCGAATAGAAAAGTACCAACACGCATGACAACAGCAGTAGAAATCCGTGTCGACTTGCCTGTTGGATGTACTGCGCGCGTGACGCTTGGTCATGAATTCTGACTAGTGTGGATCTTAATAAAATGAGATTGGATGCAACCAATAAAGTCAAAATAGAAAACGCGAACGCATCATACACAATTCGAACGGTGGGCAGATCGAGCCACTGCAGGGCCAATGCCGTAACTGCGACCTGGCCGTGAAGATAACGATGGTAAAACGCTGCGGGACTTAACGGAACGGGCTCTGAGCCCGATGAAATGCTCTTCAGGTAGGCACACGGATTATTATCGAGCATCACTGGGGGGGTTACGGGAGATAATGCGCGCAAAGCAGGCGCCGGTCTGTCGTCGAATGCCATCGCAAGTATCAGGCAATCATTGTATTGGTGAGCTCCCTGTTTTGTGTTCGTCCGAAGGTGAACCGCGTTTACCAGGTCTTCGTTGGAAAATGCCTTCACGATCCGCTCATGGATAATCGGTCGAGGCAACTTCGCTGAAAGATAATTTGCACCCAGCAACAACGACGTTAAAAACACTGCGATTAACGTGGACAGACAAGCAGCCGTGAAAATTGAGCTGGCTCTGGTCTTAAACAGGCTCATTAACCTATACTTTGCAAAAGCGGGTTCGGACTAATCTATGTTTCGACGGCGGCAGCATGTTTTCACGATAGCATAGCCATTCCAACTTTTTTTAAAAAGATATAGTTTGTCAATGATTTCCTGTCGGATGGTTAGTGAGGCTATGTTTGCCAGTCGTGGCCCAAGACCCAAAGAAATGAAGAATTGGTGCGTCCTCAAAGTGGCCCTCGCTGAAGTACAGTTTTGATCTGAAGTGCAATTTTGGAAGTCGGGCTTTGCAACGCCGACTTGATCGCTGGAATCTATTTGAGCAAAGGAATGCTGGATGATGAAAGGGCGGGACTTCGGTCTGCGATACCCGGCGCCACGTCCGCCGATGATCGGTGACTATTTGGTTCGGAAAAGATATGTCGCTGCCGGCTTATTTACGATCGATGCAGCGTGCGCAGTTCTCGCGGCCGGTGCGCCTCGTCTGCATGGCCAAATGTCCGGAGACGTCAACTCGCTTCTTGTTTCGCAGTGCGGGCATCTCGGCGACCTGATCATGACGCTGCCTGCATTGCATTGGATCCGGCGCAACAGACCGCAAATCAGGATTGGGTTAATCGTCGGATCGTGGGCGAAACCCATGATCGACGGAATAGCTGAACTCTATGATAAATACTATTTAGCCGACCATTTCATGCTTGACCGATCAGGTAGGCCATTAACAGAAAAAGTTGTACGTCACTATGAGAGCTGGAAAAGCACAACAGCAGACATAACTCGTGATAAATACGATGCCGCCATCGAATGCTACCCGTTCCTACAAAATAGTGTTCCGCTTTTTCATGCCTGCGGCATTCCCGTCAGGGTAGGCTTTACGAGTGGCGGGTTCAGCCCTCTGTTGACGCACAAGGTCAAATGGAAGCACGAGCCTCGATCGCTCGTTGATTATCCCAGGGATCTCCTGCAGGCACTTTTCACGGATGTGTCGCTCGATCATCCTCTAGGCGCGTATTATCCCGCACCGGTTGGATCGAATAAACATCCTGGCCAGCCCTACGTGCTCGTTCAGACCGGAACCGGAAATGCGATTAAGGAATGGCCTGAGGAGCGTTGGATCGAGCTAGTAAGACAACTGAGTATTGACGGTGCGAAAGTTGTTCTTGCGGGTGCCGGCACTCGGGAGCGTGATCGGGCGGCGCGCATTCAGGAAGCTGTCGGTGGAGTAGTGAACCTATGCGACAGACTTTCTTGGGACCAGTTTGTCACGCTGGTGGCTGAAGCGACCCATGTTGTATGTTTGGATTCCTCGACCTCACATTTGGCAGCCGCGTTTCGAATTCCTTCAACGGTCATTGTGAGTGGTACGTCGGAACAAAGACAATTTGGCCCGGCGAACGAACAAGCCCGGATTCTTACATTTCCGACGCCTTGCGCGCCGTGCTTTCGGAGCAGGGGTTGCGATCACATGGCTTGTGTCCGGAATGTTGGTGTAGCCGAGGTAGCGGAGGCAGTGCTCAAACGATTGAATCTGCCGGCCGAACAGGTGTTGTGAAAATGGCCGTAGAATTTGACTAGCGGAGAACACATAGTATTTTAGTTAGCTCCATACGGGTGTCGAATGGAATCTTTCCGTTGTTCAGTTTGACCAAGGCATTCTCACATACGGTCTTTTTCGGGTTGTAAATGATTCTTTCAAGCGATGGTTCTTGGCCCCCGCTGGGTTGCTGAAGCAAATACGAAGGCATCAGCATTCGGCATTTCCGATGCTCTCAATGGCGCAGCTCGGTGGCGTAGATTTCCGCGCCACCTGCGCCGATCGGGCAAAACCGAAGCTCCTTCGAAGCTCAGTTCTCACGAAGCCAGGCTCGAAAAACCTGATCTGTCTTGGGTTTCCCTGCCCGTGGAGGGTGGAAGACTTTCAATTGGCGTAAGAATTGCTTTAGACGCAGGAATTGCCTTTAGAAGATTTCTTTTTTTGCTGTTCCGCAGCGGGCAGGCCCGATCGGCGCCCGACGTTTTGGAGGACGAGATTTGTCAGCTTTCATGGAGCAATTTGCCGTACGCACGACGATCGGAATCAGCGAACTGACGATCGTGTTACCGACCTTCAACGAAGTCGAAAATATCGAGCCGATACTACAAAGGATCAAAGCGGCTCTGGGCGGAATGGCGTGGGAAGTGGTCTTCGTCGACGACGACTCACAGGACGGTACCGCTTCGGCTGTCATACAGGCTGCAAGAAAATATCCGAACATTCGGATGATCCGACGAATAGGGCGGCGAGGTCTGTCATCTGCTGTGGTCGAAGGTGCACTGAGTTCGATGGCTCCGTTTATCGCCGTCATGGATTCGGACATGCAGCACGACGAGACACTTCTGCCGGAAATGCTCAAGGAACTGAAGAGCGGCGGCTACGATCTCGTTGTCGGAACACGGTACACGGACGGTGGCAGTGTGCTTGGTTGGTCAAAGAAACGCGAGTTGATTAGCCGTATCGCTACCAGAACGGCGCAGGTGCTCGCCGGCATAGAGATGTCCGACCCGATGAGCGGCTTCTTTATGATCACCAGGGAAGCCTTCGAGGGCGTGGTCAGACAACTTTCCGGGCAGGGGTTCAAGATCCTGCTCGATATTGTTGCATCTGCTAAACCGCCGCTGCGGTTGAAGGAACGGTCGTATCAATTTCGGACACGGCAGTACGGCGAGAGCAAACTCGATTCCTTCGTGGCAATCGAATATGCGATGCTCTTGCTCGACAAGATAATTGGTCGATTTGTCCCGGTTCGTTTCTTGCTGTTTGCGGCCGTAGGTGGACTCGGCCTCTTCTTCCACATGGCAATGTTGTTTCTTGCGTTTAAAGTTTTTCAATGGCGTTTCGACATTAGCCAAGCAGCAGCCGTCACGCTCGCCATGGTGTTCAACTTCCTTCTGAACAATTTTCTAACCTATTGGGACATGCGGCTTAAGGGCGCCCGACAATTGATCGTTGGGTTGCTGAGCTTCTTTGCGGTTTGCAGTCTTGGTGCTGCCGCGAATGTGGGTATAGCCAATTACGTCTTCACCAACAATCATTCCTGGTGGTTAGCAGGTATCGCCGGCGTTCTTGTCGGGGCAGTTTGGAATTACGCTGCGACATCGGTATTCACTTGGCGGGTGTCGAGATGAACCCGGCGGGCACAAGGATAGTTGCGAAAGGCAGACCGTTTCTTTGGTTCCAAAACCACGTTTCAACCATTGTCGAGGGTCAAGACGCGACAACGATGCGGAGCTTGGCAACCGGAGTCACTGCGATACAGTTGACGGTTTGTCTCGCGGCGGGTCTGACGCAAGTAATGCTTTACGGGGACGGTGCATATTTCGTCTATTCTCTAAGTGTCGGCCAACCATGGGTTCTGAAATGGCGAGATATCGCCGCACGGGCGACCACCTATGTTTTGACCGTCGCCCCTACCATGTGGATCGCTGACAAGCTCGATCTTAGCCCGCTGACAATTGCCTCGCTAAATGGATTTGTGTTCTACCTCGTTCCACTGATCCAATTTGCGATTGCCTGCGCCCTGGTCTGGAGAAGCCATCCAAAGTTTCTTATTTTCCCCGTCGCGCAATATGCCTTGACGTCTGCGATGGGATTTGGCTATCCGTCCGAGATCCTCTTGTCCCCAGGGTTCTTGTGGATAGCTCTCTTTTGTATTTTGAAGAACAATGCCGTCGGCATCGCGTTTTTCGTCAGCTTCCTCGCCCTCGTGTTTTCACACGAATTGGCCGTGGCTGCCGCTATAATTGTGGCCTATCTGGCAGTGGAACAGGTTCGAAGTGAAGACCGTACGGCGGGCAGCCATTGGCGTTTCGCGATAATGTTATCGGTCGTGGTTTTCGCTATCACCGCTCTGGTCGTGATCCGAGCGGCGGGAGGCGGCGTCGGTTCGAACTCAAACGCCATCTACGTGATAGATCCGCGGCGTGTTTTTAATAATCCTACCTACTGGGTTCTAACAGCGGTTCTAGGCGTTACGATTTTGTCCGCCGCACGATTCGGCATGTGGTGGAAAAGCAGAACCGCTTTCGTCGCTTTTATCGTGACAGTCGCTGGCCTTCCCTTCCTTCTGCAGTCGGTGTTTCCAAGCCTTAATTTTGATCATGGACGGTACGACTCCGCCCGCTCGATCATCGGCTTGATGATGCTGACGCTCACGTTTTGCTTTGCCGCATGCGCTACTGCGGCTCGCGCACAACTACAGAACAATCAGTCTTCGGCTGCATCGAGGCCTTGGGCTAGAATCGCTCCCGTTGTTCTAACCTCCGGGATGGCGGTATCCGTCGGATCGGACGCAGTCTTTTTGCGCGACTGGACAATTGCGCAACGCGGCTTGGCCAATGTGGTCGGCACTGCGCAATCGGGCGCCTCTCAGCAATTCGTATCTTATGTGCAAGCTCGCCAGTCTATGCGCACGGACGAAGCCCGCGCAAACGACCGTATGGAGTTTGACTGGGTTCTACCCTTTAGGTCGATCGTTGTGGCGAACGGCAAAATTCCGGGCAGGATTGTGTACGGTGATGCAGATTTGCACAATTTTTGCGAGCTGCAAAAATCGGCAACATTCAAGCAAGCGGCAGTGCCACTCATCGTCGTCGAAAATATGCAAGAATTTTCGTGCACCCACCAGGGACCGCCCGAGCCGAATACGATCAGCAAAGAAATTCTTAGCAATGTTCGGAAGTTTTTGGCACGTTTCGTTGGTGAAACGCAGGCTAAAAGCCACTAGTGTCGTTTGGAAAACGCGTTGTGTCGGACAATACTCTTTGGTTGATTTAATGCCTCATACAACCCTCCTCGGTTGAGTGCGCACTCTTTTATACGGCAAACGCTTTTACTGTTCGCGGTCAACCGGCTTGCCGCGATTCCAACCGCGGTTTCCGACGCAACTGGGGCGCGCCAGCATTTGTTCGAAAAGTTCCTCATACTGGCGGGCAGCGATATCCCAGGAGAACCTGGTTGCATTTTCGTAACCGAAGCGAATTAAGGTATCCTTCGTTTCGGGGTTCAGCAAAACCTGCCTCAGGCAGCTGGCAAGCGCGGCAGAATCCGTTGCATCAAATAGCAGAGCGCCCTTGCCAGCGATCTCCGGCATCGCCGAGCGATCGGCGCAAACAACCGGGCAGCCCGAAACCTGCGCTTCAAGGACCGGCAAGCAAAAGCCTTCGGAAAGTGATGTCACGCAGAGACAGGTCGCGTTTTTATAGATATTGGCGAGACGCGTGTCGTCGATCCCGGAGCGACGGATAAGGCGTACCTTTGAAGAAAGTCCATTTAACGTCTTCGCGAGAATTTCGTCCGGGTCGTTGCCCACGTGTACCAGCGCCAGATCGGGAAACGACAAATGGTTCTTCGCCATTGCTTCAGCGAGGACATGAAAATTCTTGTTCTTGGTGGCGTTACCGACAGCCAAAATATATGAGCCAGGAATTTCCGGCTGCTCCGACTCGCCATCAGCGGCCTTTAACGAGGTCGCGGAATGGATGGTCGTCGTGCGGCCTCTAGCGCCGGGGTAGCAAAACTCCAGATCGCGCTTTGTAGAATTCGACACCGTGACGATTTCAGAGTTTCCGCGAAGCATCAGCCGGAAAATCAAGTCGTTGGTGAATGCAGCTCTCCAACCGATCTGCTCTGGAATCGTGCGGAAATAGAGATCGTGAACGATCATTAATCTTGCACGGCCTCCTGATGCCGCGCCGAACGGATCAAGATTGACGACGAGGTCGATACCTTCGCGACGGCAGTATCCGGGGAAGGTGATCGTTTGCCAAAGAACATCGAATAGAAGTACGGGGGATCGAGGGATGGTGATGAGGTGGAACGGTTTGGATCTTAGGAATTCGGGAAGTTGCTCTTTGCTCCACGGTGAACGAAGGAAGTAGTCAAAA
>Ga0209588_1000072_pt1 | contig 34358 bp, 38 predicted proteins | sample Rivendell_Oct201_10_FD_188351 | JGI IMG/M metagenome (GOLD analysis project Ga0209588, IMG submission 188351) | Vadose zone soil microbial communities from the Eel River Critical Zone Observatory, Northern California, USA -... | ecosystem: Host-associated > Plants > Roots > Rhizosphere > Soil ...
CCCTCGCGCGACGCGATCGCAGGCTGGATCAACGTCCATGTCTTCTTCCAGCGCGTCCACGTGGTGCCGACGCCGTCGCCCCTGCCGCCTGGCCCGCTGGGCCAGCGCCTGGGGCTGGGCAACCAGACCACGCTGTCCGACGCTCAGAGAGGTGTGACCTGGCACGTCGTGGTTCCTTCGAAGCTCGGCGATCCGGACGAGGTTTACCTGCAGCTGCCTCCCGCAGGGCCCACGCAGGGTGAGGTGACGCTCGTCTACTCGGCGCGGCCGGATATCAAGGTCGCGGGCGAGACCGGAGTGTCGGTGCTCGTGACCGAGGCGCGAGGCGCCTTCGACAGGAACTTCTTCGGCAAGATGCTCGGACCCGGCACGACCGTGGAAGAGGTCACTGTCGCCGGGCATAGTGGCTACTGGATCGCCGGATCCCCTCACGACTTCTACTTCACCGATGCGAATGGGGCATTCAGGAGCGAGACCTTTCGGCTTGCCACCAACACGCTGATCCTTGACTTTGGCGGCACCATCGTGCGCATCGAAGGCAGCCTCACGAAGGCTCAAGCGCTGGAGACAGCCGCTTCCCTTCGCTAGGAACCGAACCGCCTCGGCCGGTGTATGGGAAGCGAGGTGAAGAACATGCGACGAGCATTTCTGGCGATGTCCGCGTTCGTGCTGCTGGCGGGATGTGGTTCGCCGGGGCCCGTGGCCGGCGGGAACTACAAGCTGTACGAGGCGGCTTCGGCACGCACGGTACAGCTCGTCGCCGTGATCGACACTCAATCGCGGGCCACGGAGCGCCGCCTTCCGTGGGGCATTCCCTCGACCGACGGCAAGCATTTCTTCTCAGTGAGCGCGAAGACCTTGCAAGACATCGATCCCCACACCGGAACGGTTCTGCGCACGCTGCAGCTTCCGGGCATCTACGAGCTGCCCGCGGCGACGCTGGGCGGGGCTCCGGGCGGCCTGTCGCAGAACGGTCGGTATCTGATCCTGCAGATGGCCGGCCAGAGAACGTCCTCGCACATGCTGCTGATCGACACGCAGCTGTTCAACGTGGCCAAGCGCATCGACCTGAGCGGAAGGTTCGACTTCGACGCCGTGAACAACACCGGGCAGAGCGTCTACGTGATCGAATACCCCAACGCCGCCGACAGCTACTACCACGTGCGCGTCTACGAGGTCCTCGCCGGGCAGCTTGGCGGGTACACGGTGGTGGACAAAGGTGGGCCGAACGAAATCATGACGGGGGTGCGCCTTTCCGGCGTGTTCTCGCCTGACGGTCAGTGGCTGTACAGCCTCTACGCTCGCGCAGACAAGGGCGCCTTCGTGCACGCGCTCAACCTGAATGGCCCGTGGGCGTTTTGCCTCGACCTTCCGGGCTCCGGCTATTCATCCAACATGAACGCCTTCCAGTGGTCGCTCGCGATCACGCCCGACGGCCGGCATGTGTACGCGGCCAACGCCCCGATGGGATTGGTCACGCGGATCGAGAACCTGGACGGGGGCCAACCATCGATCAAAAGCATCGGCAGGATCACGTCGACTCGGTCAGCGGCGATCCCCTTCGTACAGAACGTGGCGGCCAAAGAGATGGGCCCGCAAGGGGCCGTCGTCAGCACCGACGGCAAGACTCTGGTCACGGCCGGCGAGAAAGGCCTGATCTGGATCGACACGGGCACGCTTCAGGTTCGCCACCGCGTGCTCACCGACTGGAGCGTGTGGAGCCTCGCGGCAAGCCCGGACGGCGCCACGATCTACGCCTTGAACGACCAGGGGGCAATCGCGGAGCTCTCGATGGCGAGCGCCCGCGTGGTGTCGACCTTCGACCCCGCCGAAGGATTTCCTATGGGTTTGTTGAGGGTGGAGCCGGCTTAACCGCGAGTTCGTAGCCGCGACACTTGAGCACGGGGAGCCGTGGGTACCGCGGGAACGAGCGATCGGTCAGCGATCGTTCGCACATCCAGAAGGTGCTGTGGCTCCCCGGGACCTTGCGCGAGTGCTTGCAGGACGCGCAGAGCCCGACTTCCACGATTGCCAATGTAGCCTCGGCGCCGCCGGCGGAGGAGAACCCAGGTGAGCGTCATGACGCCACCTACGATCGGCGCGAATTGTCAGACCGTCCTTCGCTGGAGATCAGACCTTTGTAAGGGTCAGGCCGGCATCGACTCCAGAGCCTTGATCAGCCGCTCGAACGAGCTGGCCACTCCGTAGCGCTTAGCGAGCTGCGCGACCTTGGCGGGATCGTCCGGGTAGCGCGCGCGCCGCCCGCGCGGAACTTTGATCTTGAGATCGGTCACCGGCGCCACGACGCGCTGCGCCTTCTCGAGGTACTCCGCGTCCGAGTCGCGGAAGATGCCCGCTTCGAGCATCGCCGCCACCGATCCGTACCTGCGGACGAGGTCCGCCGCCTTCTTGGCGCCGACCCCGGAAATGCCCGGCAACCCGTCAGAGGGATCGCCGCGGAGGACTGCGAAGTCGGCGTAAGCGCGGCCGGGGATCGAATACCTGCGCGTGACCTCTGCCTCGTCCACCTCCGCGATGCCGGCCTTCTCCGGATAGAGCACGATGACCTCGCGGTCGCGGATGAGGCTGAACAGGTCGCGGTCGCCGCTTGCGATCTCCACCGGCGGGCTGACCTTCGAGACGAGCGACGAGATGATGTCCTCCGCCTCGTAATCCTCGAGTCCCACCGTGTCCACGCCCGCCGCGGCGAGACATTCCATGATGATCGGCATCTGCGGGTCGAGCGCGGGCGGCACGGGCTCGGCGGTCCGGTGCTCCTTGTAGCTGGGGAGCAGCTCCACACGCCAGTCGGGTCGCCAGTCCTCGTCGGTGGTCAACGCAACGTGACGCGGGCGGCGGTCGGTGAGATAGCGCGCAAGGTTGTCCATGGTGCCGCGCACTGCGTTGACGAGAGTTCCGTCTGGCGCGCGCATGGTCTGAGGGATTCCGTAGAAAGCGCGAAACATCATGCTCGAGCCGTCAACCAGCAGCCATTCCGGCAAGGCGGCACCCATGGTAAGACCTACCATGGCGCTGGTTTGAGGCTCATTCGGATCCTGGCTCTCACCGCGGTCCTTCTGGCCGCTTGCTCGATGTCGGGATCCGGTTCGAAGCAATCACCGATTCCGATCGCCTCTCCCAGCCCCACCCCTGCGAACTCGAAGGCAGCCGACCTGCGCACGAAGCTCGACCTCGTTCTCGGAGAGCACGTGATGGTCGTCGCCAAGCAGGCCACCGCCGCGGCGAACAAGACGGACGAGCACGCCGCCTACGCGAGCCTGCTGATCGCCAACACCAACTCGCTGGTGGACGTCGTCCGCTCGGCCTACGGCAACACCGGCGCGAGCCAGTTCGAGAAAACGTGGGCCGTTCAGAACGGGTACCTGGTGGACTACACGATCGGCCAGGTGTCGCACAACGACGCCAAGTCGAACGGGGCCAAGTCCGGACTCGCCAACGGATTCTTACCCGAGTTCGCAAAGCTCATCAATGGCCTCACGCAGATCCCCGTGGATCAGGTGACGCAGTACGAGACTCGGCAGTTGATGGCGACGCAGGCGGTCATCGAGGATGCCGCCGCGCAGTCCTATCCGAAGATGTATGTCGATCTGCGCACGGCATACGCTGTCACCTCTGGCATCGGTGATCTGCTGGCGATGCGCACAGCCCAGATGTTCCCGGACAAATTTCCCGGCGATCCTTCGAGCAAGCGGGTCGATGCGCGCGTGTTGCTGAACGTCCTGCTGCAAGAGCATTCGTACCTGGCGACGATGACAACGGATGCGGCCGCCGCTCAACGCACCAACGAACAGTCCGGAGCCGCCGCTGCTTTGAATGCCAACGCCGATGCGCTGGGCAAGCTGTTTGCTGAGATGTCGGGCGCGGGGGCGGGCACGCAGATCGTGCAGCTATGGGGAGCTAGGAACTCCGACCTCATCGCGTACGCGACGAGTGGGGATGTCGCCGCGCGGCAGAATCTCGCGGAAAAATTCATCACGCGCCTCTACGGTGTGGCGCCGCGTGCCTCGGACAGTGCGCGAGATCAAGTGCTCGCGATGATCAAGGTGATCGACGACCAGCGGGCTAAGAATTTCAAGCTGGTCGCGGGAGATGACCTGGCGGCGGCCGCCGGAATGCAGGCGGTCGCCGACCAGATCGTTTGACGAGACGCTTACGCCGCCTCGGCCTCCGCGGCGCTGAGCTCAGGTCGCGGGTGGATTTGCCGCACAGCGGCTGCAGGCGCGCGTAGAACGACGAGCACTACGACCAGGGCAAGCGCGATGCACCCCGCCGCCAGCATGAATCCCAGCTGGTAGCCGCCCGCGAGGGCGGTGGCCAGTGGTTGACCCTGCGCCACGAGTGCCTTGGCGTGATCCGTGGCGATGGTGCTCAAGGCCGCAAGGCCCATCGCGGCAGTCACTTGCATGGTGACGTTCGCGATTCCCGACGCCAGGCCCGCTTCCGCTGCTGGAACTTCTGCCATGGCGATGGTGATCAGCGGCATGAACGACATGCCGGCGCCGATCCCGAACAGCAGGTAGCCCCCAAAGATGCCCGGGAAGTAAGCAGAGTGCGCGTCGAGTGAAGACAGCACGACCATGCCCGCGGCGAAGGTCAGCAAGCCCGAGATCGCCACGGCGCGCGGGCCGAAGCTCCGCATCAACCTCGCGGTGATTCCGAGGGACAGGATGCCGAGCGCAACTGTTTGAGGCAGGAACGCGAGGCCGGTGCCGATCGCGTCATAGCCCTTGACGTGCTGCATGTAGAGGGCCCCAAGGAAGTACGCGGTGAACCCTCCGCTCGCCAGCAGGGCTCGTGCCGAGCTCGCGCCGGTGAGGCTGCGGAGGCGAAGAATGCGCAGCGGCATGATCGGGTTCTTGATCCGCGCTTCGAGTGCGACGAATGCGACCAGAAGAAGAAGTGATCCTGCGCCGAACCCGAGAGTGTGAACCGACGCCCAACCATTGTCGGATGCGGTAACTATTGCGTAGACGCCGACCATCATCGCGGCGCTGACAAGGATCGAGCCGGCAATGTCGACGTCCCGGCCGAGGCCCTGGGTGTTGTTCTCGCGGATCAGCCACCAGCCGAGGATCAAGGTGGCCAAACCAATGGGCAGGTTGATGAAGAAGATCCAGTGCCAGTTGATCATCTGCGTCAGCAGCCCACCGGCCAGCAGGCCGAACGAGCCGCCGCCCGCGATCACCAGGGTGAAGATGCTCATCGCCTGGGCGCGCTCGTGAGGCTTGGGAAAGTCGGTGACGATCAAGGCGATGATGACCCCGGCCGAGAGCGCGGCACCAAGTCCCTGCAGGGCGCGCGCCGCGATGAGCATCACCTCGTCCGTGGTCAGCCCGCTGAGCACGGAGGCCACCGTGAAGACGACCACGCCGGCGAGGAATACCCTCTTCCGACCGAGGAGGTCGCCCGCTCGACCCGCGAGGAGCAGGAAGCTCCCATAGGTGATGAGGTAGGCGTTGACCACCCAGGTCAGGGTGGCCGGGGTGAAGTGGAGGTCGCGCTGAATTGCGGGCAGCGCGACATTGACGATCGTGGCGTCGACCATGATCATCAGCTGGCCGAAACAGACCACGACGAGGGTGAGCCAGCGGCGCCGGTCGCTGACCGGGGTCTCATAAAGGGATCGATGGATCTTCATACTGCCTCCTAGACGAACCTGCGTGCGGGACGATCACTATAACATGACGATCATGCCCCTTATTGCATGGATTATCTGGAAGTTGGGAATGATTCTCATCTAGTGGTAGGATCGCAATGAGAGGAAGACAAGAGACGTAGATGGGTGGACATTCCGGTAGCGGTTTGGTGGAGCTGCTTCAGCAGGTCTCCAAGGCGCTGCACCGGCGTACGGCCGAGGAGCTCGAGGGCATCCGGCTCAAGCCATTCCTCGCCCTGGCCCACGTGCGGGAGCGTGGAAGCGTCTCTCAGCAGGAGCTGGAGTCCGTCCTGATGATCGACGCCAACAGCGTCGTGCTGTACCTCAACGAGCTCGAAGCAGCCGGGTACTCAGTTCGCCGGCGCGACCCCGCCGATCGCCGCCGCCACCTCGTAGAGATCACCCCGGCGGGGCGAGCCGCCGTCGAACGCGCCGAGAAGGGGCGCGCGAAGATCGAGGATGAAGTGCTGGCCGCTCTCAGCCCGGAGGAACGGGAAACGTTGAGAAAGCTGCTGCGCCGGGTGCTGGACGGCGTCCTGGCAGCCGTCCCGGACGCCGCCAAAGCCTAAGCCCGGTACCTATTTCGTCCCGTTGGATCAAGCGGGGCGGAATAGGCCGCCCGCAGACATCCCGTTGGATCAAAAAGGGCGGAATTCGTCTAGTCCAGCGCTGAGGCGATGATCTCCAGGCCGGTGGCGGCCTCTTCGGGATTCAGCACCAGCGGCGGGCTTATGCGCACCGCGCGGCTTCCCGCTGTGAGCAAAAGAAGACCTCGCTCGAATGCGGACTGAACCAAGCGGCCTGCCTGTTCCGGTGTCTTGAACTCGAGCGCGAGCATCAATCCCATGCCGCGGACATCGGTGACCTGCGAGTGGCCGGCTGCGATCTCGCGCAGTCCGTCCTGCATCACAGCCCCGACACGCGCCGCGTTCTCCATGAGCCCATCTTCCAGGAGATCGAGCGTCGCGATCCCCGCGGCGCAGGCGACGGGGTTGCCGCCAAACGTGCTGCCGTGCGAGCCCGGCGGCCAGGCCATCTGCTCGGCGCGGGCGACGAACGCGCCCAACGGAAGCCCGGACGCGATGCCCTTTGCCAAGCACACGATGTCGGGTTCCACTCCCCAGTGCTCGATGGCCAGCAGCTTGCCGGTCCTACCCATTCCCGACTGCACCTCGTCCGCCACCAGCAGGATGCCGTGCTTGAGGGTCAGCTCGCGAAGCCGCGGCAGAAAGTCGTCCGGCGGCACCAGGTAGCCCCCCTCTCCCTGTATCGGCTCGACGAACACCGCCGCCACGCTCTCCGGCGGCGCGACTGTCGCGAACAGCTCCTCGATGCGCGCCATCGTCTCGTCGGTGGTGATGCCGCGAGCGACAGTTGGGAAAGGCGCGTGAAACACAGATGACAAGAGGGGCGCGAAGCGCCGGCGCTGGCTCGCCTTGGAGGCGGTGAGCGAAAGCGCGCCGAAGGTGCGGCCGTGGAACGCGCCGATAAAGGCGATGTAGCTCGGCCGGCCGCTCGTGAAGCGCGCGAGCTTCATCGCGCCTTCGATCGCTTCGGCGCCCGAGTTTGTGAAGAACACCTTCGCCGGCGTGCCGGGCAGGATGTTCGCCTCGAGGCGCTCGGCGAGCTCGATCTCGGAGCGGTAGTAGAAGTCGGTGCCGGACATGTGGATGAACCGCCTCGCCTGCTCCTCGATGGCGGCCACGACCTTGGGGTGGGAGTGGCCGGTGGTGACCACTGCGATGCCGGCTGTGAAATCGAGGAACCGGTTGCCATCGACGTCGGTCACCCAGCAGCCCTCTCCGCGCTCCATGACAAAGGGGTAGGCGCGGGTGAAGCTGGGGGACATCGCCCTGGCGTCGCGCGCGATCAGCTCGGCCGCCTTAGGTCCTGGGAGCGGCGTCTGAATCAGAGGCTTCACAGAGCCCGCAACTTAGCAGAGAGCCACTAGCAGCGATACCCGCTTCGTGATCCAATGTTCCGATGGCCAAGGCGACGAAAGGATTCACCATCCGGCCCGCGACGCATGACGACCTCCGGCCGATCGTCGGCCTCTATAACTGGGCCGTCAACCAGACCTTCGCCACCATCGACTCGGAGCCGCTGGACACCGAAGAGGCTGCGGCCTGGTGGGAGGCGCACGGCAAGCGCTCCAGGCTCATCGTGTGCACGGACGACAACGGGTTGATCGGCTGGGCACGCCTTTTTCCCTGGAACCAGCGTGGCTTCGACGTGGTCGAAGACCTCGTCTACGTCGACCCGGTGCACCACGGCCAGGGCGTCGGCCGCGCACTGCTTACCGAGCTGATCAAAGAGGCGCGCGGCCTCGGCTACCGCACCATCGTCGCCACCATCGCGACCGACAACCGCTCAGGCCTGGCGCTTCATACTCGGGCCGGCTTCGAGGTGGTCGGCACGATCAAGAACGCCGCCCACAAGTTCGACCGCTGGATGGACATCACGTTGGTGCAGCGCTCCCTCGAAGGGTAGAAGCTATCGTTTCTGCTCGCTCAGCGAGTCTTCGCCATTCCGGCCGGGATGGTCGCATCCTGTGCAACTGATACAGCCATTCCGGCCGATTTGGTCGTGATCAGCCTGTCGCGTAGGCGGCGGGGTACAGGATCTTCATCACCCCGACCCCCTGCCACTGTCCGATGACGGCCGCGGCTCTCGTGTTCTGGCCCTCATCCAGCGAACCCGCAGCGCCAAACCTGACGCCGCCGCCGTTGATGCTGTCGCCGGTGGGAACGTCCACTTTCAGAGCGGCGGCGCGGATCGACTCGGACGTGAATGACCCCGAGAGCTTTGGCAGCACGTCGTGGAACAACGTCCAGCCGCCCACGAATCCGGCCACCGCGGGTATGTCCATCGACCCTCCGAAAGCCGTTTGCGCTTTCGCCAGCAGCGCCCGCCCTGCCGGTGACATAGCGGCCGGGCTGATGTCGGCGTCCGGCTTGTCGGCGGCATACACGCCCACCGATCCGTAGCCGACGCGGCGGCTGAACTCGGCCATGCAGAATGCGGAGCTTGTGCCGATCGCCGCCTTGAAGGACACGTGGTTTTGCAGCAGCGACTGCCAGATCGCGATGCCATCGTCGAGATAGCTGACGTCCCACAGGAAGTCCGCGCGAGCCGCCGCGAGCCTTGCGGCGATGACCTCGGCGTCATAGGCACGCGGGTCGTACTCGATCACGTCGACGACCTGGATGCCCATCGATCTCGCGAGTGCCTCTTCACCCCCGCCGACCGAGCGCCCGTACACGTCGTTGACTCGAACCACCGCCGCGCGTGGGGAGGAAACATTCATCTGCGGCACCAGCACGTCATGCGTGAAGTTGACCGCCATGCGTCCCAGCGCGCTGCCGGTCGCGACGGTGCGAAAGACGTAGTGGCGTTGGGCGGTGATCGGATCCGCGACCGCGCCGGTCTCCCAATAAACGGTCTTCAGCTCTTCGGCGCGTGCGGATGCGGCGACGGACAGAGTGCTGCCGTAAGTGCCGAGGATCGCCGGCACGTGGTAGTCGCGGACGAGCTTGTCGACTGCCGCGCTGGCTGCGTCGGGCGTAGTTGCATCGATCACCTGCAGCCGCAGGTTTGTTTGCGCGACCTTGAGGGCCGCCTGCACCCCGGCCAGCTCTGCTTTTCCTCCCGGCGCCTGTGGGCCGCTCAGGGGATAGATGGCGCCCAGCACAAGGTCGTGGCTTTGGTCAACTGGGGATTGAACGCAAGACGCCAGCGCGAACAACACGAGGCCGACGAACGCAATGCGCCGAAGCATCAGATTGACATTAGCTCTTTAGCAACAGCTCCTTCCACGTTCGGGCGAGCCACTCCTCGAACCGATCCGGATCCCAACCGCGATCGCGAACCAGCAGCAGGAAAAACTCCGACGAGTTGGTGGCCCAGATGATGTCGGCTGCATCGTCGACTGAGAGGTCGTGGCGGAGACCGCCTGTCGCCGCTAGCTCAGCCGTGAGCAGCCGCATGTTGCCGGCCCGACGGACTCCGATCTCACGCCACAGAGCGTCTAGCTGCGGATCTGTACGCGCGGCATCTTGAAGGACTCGGAAGAGGGGAGCCAGCCGCTCCTGGATCTCTCGGATGGCGTGTGCATAGAGCTCGAGCTTGCGGCCCGGATCCGGCTCGGCGCGGATTTGCTGAACATAACCTCTGGCCTCCGCCGGAACCGGCTGATCTCCTCCCGAGATGGCAGTCTCGATCATGTGACGGAACAGGACCGGTTTAGGCCCGACCGACGCGTAGACGGTGTCGAGCGCCACCCCGGCAGCCGACGCGATCGCCGCCATCGTGGTTGCGGCGTAACCGCGATCCGCGAAAAGCCGGCCGGCCGAGGCGACCACGGCTTTCCTTGTCGCGGCAGCCGCCTCGCGGCGGTGGCTGGCGTCGTACGGACGCGGCTTGCGCTTGGGCTTGACTTTCCGCACCAATGCGCGCATTGTATCGCAATTAATCCGAATGTGCTTCGGACGAACTCACCTTATCACACGAGGAGGCATTCGGATGACGGCAGAGCAGAACAGTGAGCTTGTGCGGAGAACCTTTGCGGAAGCTTTCAACAGGGGCGATCTCAGGGTTATCGACGAGAGCGTAGGGATCGGCGTCGATCATCAGCACCCTGATGAGGCCAGCGTTTCCGACCACCTGAAACACGTGATCACGGCGATGCGTAGGGCCTTCCCTGATCTCCATTTCGAAATCAACCAGATGATTGCGGAGGGGGAGTGGGTGTCCTGCCATTCGTTCATGACCGGCACCCACGACGGCGAGCTCCGAGCCCCGCTGCTCCCCAGGAACGGCCCTCAGATGATTCCGGCGACCGGGCACCAGGTGAATGTGGCCCACATGCACTTGATCCGGATTGTCGATGGAAAAACAGTTGAGCTCTGGCATGTGATGGATACCCTGACGATGTTGGGCCAGCTCGGGCTGCTGCCCGGTCGATCCGCAGCACAGGCTGCGACGGGAGCCCGGAGCTAGGCGGTCGCGGCCTGCATCGCGGCGCCGCGGGCCTCGGCCAGCTGGCGCTCGAGCTTGGGCGCGGGCGCGTAGCCGTAGTTGACGTGCAATGCAGCGCCGTCCCGCGACATCACCACCGTGGTGGGAAGCGTGTAGACGTGAAAGCGGTCGGCCAGCTCGCGCTCCGCGACGGCGTCGACCTTGTCGACGCGCACCGCGCCGAGCTTGGCGAGTGCCGGTTCCTGGTGTGTGCGGCAAACCGTGCACCCTTCGCCGGTGAAGTAAAGGATGTATGGCTCCGCGGCCGGAGCCGCGGCTGCGCCCGCGGCGCGCGCTCGAGCGCGGCGCGAGCGGAAGACTTCCAGGCAGGCGGCGGCGAGCACTACCGTGCCCACCACCGCCAGCGCCCAGAGTTGAGTCGACATCACTAAATCCGTGTCGTCTCCGACGACCCGGTTGCCTTGATCAGTCCCCGTTTGCCGAGCTGGAAGTAGATCTGGCAGCCCAGGCAGTACCCGAAAGCGAAGTTGACGAAGGCCAGCACCGCGACAAGAAGCGCCAGCGCAAGCCCGACCACGGTGAGCGGCAGCAAGAAAACGGACGCCACCGCCAGGAACACGCCGCCCAGACCCTGCGCGAAGTTGTGAGGTTCGGGCCTGTCCTGCACCGGCCGCGGCTTCACGATTCCGCGCGGCTTCAGGACTTTGAAATAGAGCTGCTTGAAGAGCGCGAGCCGCGGGACAAAGGTGCCGAGCAGCAGCACGATCGCAAGCAGCGGGATCAACACCAATAGCGGCCGGTAGAACGCGCTGCCGATGAAGGCGACGAGCACGGTCACGATGATCCCGGCCTGGTTGACCTTGAGAGCCGAGTGATCGACGACCTGCGATGACACGATTACTTCTCGATTGGGGCTTTGATCGAGCTGCCCCACTCGGTCCACGAACCGTCGTAGTTGCGGACGTCGGGGTAGCCGAGAAGCTCCTTCAGCACGAACCACGTGTGCGCTGATCGCTCGCCGATGCGGCAGTACGCGATCACTTCTCGGTTCGGTGTGATGCCCTTGCCGCCGTAGATGTCCTTCAATTCGTCAACGGTCTTGAAGCTGCCATCCTCGGTGTTGACCGCGGTGCCCCACGGGATGCTGACAGCGGTCGGGATGTGGCCGCCCCGCTGCGCGCCTTCTTGCGGAAGGTTCTCCGGCGCTAGCAGCTCGCCCGAGAACTCCTTCGGCGAGCGCACGTCGACAAGGCCGGCCTTGCCGAGCTTCGACGCGACATGGTCGCGGTAGGCGCGGATGTCTTCCTTTGGCGAGCCGTGGAAGTGATAATCGACGGCGTTGATGGTGGGGACAACGGTGCTGTACTCGCGTCCTTCCTTCTCCCACTTGACGCGTCCGCCATCGATCAGCTGCACCTTTTCGTGCCCGTAGTACTTGAGCGCCCAGTACGCATACGCCGCGAACCAGTTGTTGTTGTCGCCGTAGAGCGCGATGTTGGTGTCGGCGGTGATCCCGCTGCGGCCCAGCAGGTTGGCAAGAGCCTCCTTGCTCGCGACGTCGCGATTCACCTGGTCCTGGAGATCGCGCCGCCAGTTCCAGCCGACAGCCCCTTCGATGTGCCCCTTGTCATAGGCGGACGGGTCGACGTCGACTTCGACGATGCGAAGTCCCTTGTCCTTTCCGTGCTCCGAGATCCACTCGGTGGAAATCAAAGCCTTGGTTGTTGTCGATGAGCTCAATTCAAACCTCCCAAAAATGCAATTCAAACAACGAAGAACTGGCGAGAGACGATCGGTCGAATGGGCGCGCCCTCAGGGGCGCGAGCAGACGGCCGGACTAGCTACAGAAGCAGGCCGGGATGTGAACTAGACGCTGGGCAGGCCACGTGAGGTCCCGCATCAGAGGATCAATTCTACTCAACCCGACTCGGACGCGGTCAATTCCGGATGATTACGTCCACTAATGCGAATCGATCTCATCAAATACCAGGCGCTGGGCAACGATTACTTCGTGCTGGACCTCCCTGCCCCGCTCGATGCGGCGGTCGAGGCCCTGCCGGCTTTGTGCGACCGCCATCTCGGCCTCGGCTCCGACGGCCTCCTCGCCTTCGACCCGAAGGCCATGAGCGTGCGGATCTTCAACCCGGATCGCTCCGAGGCCCAGAAGAGCGGAAACGGGCTGCGCATCGCCGCCGCCCATGCCGTCCTCCAGCACGGGGCCGGCGACCGGTTCGAGCTCGGGACCGCCGGCGGCCCGAACCCGGTCCAGGTGTTGGCTCGCAACGGCGCCGAGGTCGTATCCGAGCTGGACATCGGCCGCCCCTCGTTCCGCGCCGCCGACCTCCCGGCCAACTTCGACGGGGAACCCGACCGGGTTCGTTTGGAAACGCCCGCCGGCACCGTCGAGGCGATGCTGGTCTCGGTCGGAAACCCGCACTGCGTGGTGTTCGGGCAGCCGGCGACCATGGCGCGCTGCCTGGAGCTGGGCCCGCACCTGGAACGCCATCCCGCTTTCCCCGAGCGCACCAACGTCCAGCTGTTCGAGGTGGTGGACCGCGGCCGCGTCCGCGTGGAGATCTGGGAGCGCGGAGCCGGTTACACGCTCGCCTCCGGCACCAGCGCCAGCGCTGTGGCCGCCGCGTGCATGCGCGCGGGTCTGGTGAACGACGATGTCACGATCGCGATGCCCGGCGGCGACCTGAAGATCCGCCGCGAGATCTCAGGCCATCTGGTCCAGTCCGGACCGGCGCGGCGCGTCTACCGCGCGACGGTCGACCTGACCGACTTCAACTAGGATCGGCAGGTGGACGACAAACCCCTGGACACCGTCGAGCTGCTCGGCGCAAAGGTCACCTTCGTCCCGATGGACAGCGGGACGCCTTACTCGCTGACCGAGTGGGAGATCCCGGTCGGTTCACAGGGTCCGCCGATTCACATCCACCACGAGACCGACGAAGGGTTCTACGTGATGGAGGGGCACTTTGGCTTCGTGCTCGACGGCGTCACCACCTACGGCAAACCGGGGACGCACGTCCTGGTGCCGAAAGGACACTCACACAGCTTCTGGAACGCGGGAGTGCGGCCCGCCAAGTGCCTGTGCATCGTCTCCCCGCCGGGCCTCGAGCTGTATTTCCGCGAGCTCGCCGCGCGGCTGGGCGGCATCGACTCGCAGGACGCATCGATCCGGGTGCGGAAAAAGCTGTCGGAGAAGTACGACATCGAAGTCGTCGGCCCGCCGACGGGCCTGCCGAGACAGGGCTAGCGCGCGACTCCAGACAATCGACCGACAGCTGGCGGCAGCTTGTCCAGGCCCGCGACCGTCGCGCTGGCAAGCGAGGGGTCGTCCTTCTCTCCGAGGCGGTTGACCCAGATCCGCGTGATGCCGAGCGCGCTCGCGGGCTTGATGTCATGGAAGTAGCTCTGTGCGACGTGTATCCATGTCTCCGGTGAGATCGAAGTCCCGAAGTGGCGGAAGTGCGCCGGGTTGGGCTTGTATGCCGACACGTCCTCGGCCGTGACGACCGCGTCAAACGGCACCGGGAGACGCCGCCGCGTGAGCGCGATGATGTCGCGATCGCAGTTGGTGAGCAGAGCGAGCTTCCAGCCGTTCTCTCGCAGCTCGCCCAGCGCCGGGCCAACGTCCGCGAACACGCGCCAATAGGGAATGGTCGAGGCCAGCGCCGTCGCGTCGTCAGGCTTCAGCTCGAGTGAGAGGTGCCGCGCAGCGCGGCGAGTCGTTTCGGTGAGGACCTCGCGGTAGGGCCGGAACGGTTCCCAGCTTTCGACCTCGGCTTCGATAGCGCTGTACGCTCCGAGAAATTGCGGCCCGTGGCCCGGGAACAGCAGCTCCCCGGTGGTCCGGATGCCGTGGCGCCAGTCGACCAGGGTGCCGAAGCAGTCGAAGGTCAGCCAGCGTCCGGGCACTGGTTCAGTGGCCGGCGGCGCGGTATGAGAGCACTTTCTTAGTGGCCTGGTCGATTTCCTCGACCGTCAGAAGCACTGTTGTTTTGACCGCGACAGTGCCCGTGGCGGCGACGCCCATCGCCACCGTCGCCATCGTCACGTTGTCCGGCGCTTCGACGATCACGTAGACATCGGTGTCTCCGAAGGCGAAGTAGATCGACTCGACTCGGCCGCCCAGCGACTTCATCGCCGCAGTGACAGCATCGCGCCGCGCGGTCCCGCCTTCTTTGAGGACGCCTTTGATGCCATCCACCGTGTATGAACCTTCGATCAAATACTTCGCCATGGAACGACCCTCCTGAACTAACCGGTGACGGCTGCGGGGACTAGCCCGGTTTCGGCAGGTATTCCTGGATCGCGTGGGCGAGATGTTGCATCGTCATCGACTGCAGCCAGACGCGGCCCGGCCCGGTGAGCGCGGCCAGGAAGAGTCCTGACCCGCCGAAGAACGCGTTCTGGATGCCGGGCACCGTGGTGATATTGAAGCCCACCGACTCCTGGTACATGCCAACATGGCCCGGGTGGACACGCAGCGTGTTGCCCGCCTGCAGGTCGTACGTCACGACCTCACCGTGGAGCTCCACCCACGCCTGACCCTGTCCCTGTAGGCGCTGCATGCGAAAGCCGGTGCCGCCGAAGATGCCGGCGCCCAACCGTTGCTGAAAGCCGATCGAGAACTGGACGCCGAGCGTTGCGCACATGAAGCCGTGACGGTGGACCATGTAGCCCTGGCCCGGCGCGATGTCCATCGGCAGGATCTGGCCGGGCAGTTTGGCGGCGAACGACAGCAGGCCCGGCCCGCCGACCGATGTGTACTCGGTCATGAAGAGCGTCCCGCCCGCCATCGCCCTGCCGAGCGCGCCCATGAATCCTCCCTGCTGCCCGCCGGCGGAGGTCGACGTCTGCATCTGCAAGGCCATCGACATCCAGGCGAGCTGCCCGGCTTCCGCGAAGACCTTCTCGTTGGGCTGCATGCTCAGCTCGAGCACCGGCATGACGGTGCCGATGATCTTGGTTTCCATGCCGCCGATTATCCCTTGGTGAAGTGATGATGATCCGGGTCGATCGTGGGGCGGCGGGCTGCCTTGCGCCCTGGAGTTTGGGCGCAGGAGTCGCAGATACCAACGACCAGGACCTCCGTCCGCAAGGGCTTGAAGTGATGCCCCTCTTCCAGGTGGGCCTCGAGCTCGCTGACAAGCTCTTCCTGGATGTGCAGCACTCCTCCGCAGACCTGGCACACAGCATGGTGGTGATCGCCGCTCGCGAGCTCGTAGTACGTGGCGCCCTCATCGAGGTGCGCGGCGTAGACCGAGCCCGACGCTGTCAGGGCCTCGAGCGCTCGATACACAGTGCTGCGTGGAAATCCCGGCTTGTCTTTGTGTATCTCGGCCGTGATCTCCTCCGCCGTGCAGTGCCCGCCGAGCGAGACTACCGCGCTGTAGACCTGTGCCCGCTGCGCGGTGCGGCGCATGCCCGGGGCGAGCATCAGCGTTCGCTGATCACGCGGAGCGAGCGATCCGCCTGGGTCAGCAACCTGCAGCCAGAACGCTCGACCACGACATCGTCTTCGATTCGCACGCCGCCCCAACCGGGGATGTAAATACCAGGTTCGATGGTGAAGACCATCCCCGCCTCGAGCACGGTGGCCGAGCCTGGGTCGAGGCTCGGGTCTTCGTGGGCTTCCAGGCCGAGGCCATGGCCGGTGCGATGGAAGAAGCGATCACCCATGCCGGCCGCCTCGATGACCTGCCTGGCCGCCGCATCGACAGCGCCGGTAGTTGTGCCGGCGCGCACCGCCGCGATGGCGGCGTCGTGTGCCTCGACCACCAGACGGTAGATCTCCGCATGCTGTTCGCCGGGCGCGCCGACCACCGCCATTCGCGTCGTGTCCGCCTTGTAGCCGTCGAAGGCGGCGCCGAAATCGAGCAGGACGAAATCTCCTTCGCCGAGCTTGCGACTCGTCGGACGCACGTGGGGCAGCGCAGAGTTGGGTCCGGACTGGACCAGGCTTTCAAAGGAGAGAGTTCCACCGTGCGCGCCGATGGCCGCGCCGATCACGACGGAGACCTCGAGCTCTGTCTGCCCAGCACGAAGAAGGTCGATGATCTCCTCGCCGACCGTGTCGGTGATCGACGCCGCGCGGGCGAGCTTTTCGAGCTCCGTCGGGTTCTTGATCCGCCGGAGCCGGCGGAGCTCCGGACCCACGTCAATCAATGCCCGCACTGAAGTGCGGGCGCGCAATATCTCCGCGGCTTGAAGGCTCAGGTGCTCTTTCTCGACGCCGACCTCGGCGCAGCCTTCGAGCGCGCCGCGCGCCAGCTCATAAGCGTCCTCACCATCACGCCACGAGACGATCTCTACACGGCCGGCGGCGTGGCCCGCGGCCTTCTCGTGCTCGAGCGCCGGCACTATCAGAGTCGCGCGATCCGGCCGCACGGTGAGCGCCATCAAGCGCTCGTACGGCTCGGCATGGAAACCGGTGAGGTAGGCGATCGACACAGGCTTGGTGACGTAGGCGGCGTCCACGTTGTGCGCGGCCATCCAGGCACGAAGGTCTTCGAGCGGCGTCATCGCGGTGACGCTAATCAATGCCGACGATTCGCACGCTGTACGAGGCATTTGGCGTCTTGATCTCGACCTCTTCGCCGACCCTGTGCCCGATCAACGCCTTGCCCAACGCGGACTCATAGCTGACCCTGCCTGCCTTGGGATCGGCTTCAGCCGGCCCGACGATGCGGTAAGTCTCCTCACCCGCTCCGTCCTCGCTGAAGCGCACGGTGCTGCCCATGTCGACGACGCCCGTCGTCTTCTTGGTCTCGATCAGGACGTGATTCTTGACGATTGACTCGAGCTCGTTGATCCTCGCCTCCATCATTCCCTGCTCGTTCTTGGCGGCGTGGTACTCGAAGTTCTCCGACAGGTCGCCCAGTTCGCGGGCCGCTTTGATCTTGGCCACGATGTTTGGCCGGCGGACTTTGATTAGCCCATCCAGCTCTTCTTTCACCCTCACGAGCCCCTCGGGGGTGATGTGGACGTCGTTGGTCATCTTTGGAGTCTAGTTCTCAGGCGCCCTGCGCGCGCCCGGCGTCCGCAAGGTTCCGCTTCCTCGCTCGTCTACAGTCCCTGCATGAGACGGCTCCTGCTCACGGTTGGCATGCTGCTGATGGGCATGGCCCTGGTCGGCGGCGCGGCTGCGGCTCTCGTACCGACCTCGCTGCTGCCGCTCGACCAGGAGGTCGGCACGCACACTTCAGCCGCCGGCGCGGTGCTGGGAATCGGGCTGATGGCCGCGGCGGTCAACCCGAGGGGCAACATCGGGTGGGTCCGGGCGGGAATCCTGTACGGGTTCGTCGTCCTCGCCTTCGAAGCCGGCGCCTACTACTTGTGGCGCGCCCCTTTCCACGTCGGCCCGGTGTTCTTCGGGCTTGCCTTCAGCCTGCTGCTGATCGCCACCTACCCCCAGCGAAAGCAGCTCGTGCCTTCGACGTCCCTCACGCGGCCGCTGGTTGAGCCCGCTGAAACAGCGGAACCTGAGGTGGCCCCTAAGTCTTAGGGACCAGCGCCTGGACCTCGGTCATCATCCGACGCTGCAAGAAGAACGACACCCCATAGACCGCAGCGCCCAGGGCGGTGCCCGCGAGCACGGCCAGCGTTGCGTGAAGCAAAGAGGGGTTGATCGGCGACAGAGCTACCGCGTCGTCGCCGATGACGGCGCCGAGCGTCAGGGCGACCGGCGTCAACAGGGGCAGCAGCTGGAGGCGTCTCATGACCGGCGGCACAGGCGGCTCCACGCGACCCACCATGCGCTGGCCCATCACCCCCACCGATTTGACGTGTCGGAGGTTGGGTGTGATCGTCAGGACCACGTTGACCTGGTTGCCGGGCACTTGCTTCAGACGCGCCGGCGCCACGAGGTATTGCTCCACCCCGCCTCGCGTCTGAACCATCATCATGCCGAGCCCGATCGAGGTGCTCACGGAGCTCGCTCCAACCAGCTGTCCCTGCACGAGCTTGCCCTCAGCCTTGCGATCTCTGAGGGCGAGCCGGAAGCCTGGCGCGATGAAGCTCGCCAGGAGCGCGATGGGCAGCACCCACGCGAGCGACGCCGCGATCGCCACCGGCCATCCGTAGATGGGAGGGATGAAGATGAGGCAGGCCGCGATGACCGCCAGGCAGAGAACTCCCACCGCGACCGCGATGTAGCCCATGCGGATGACAAAGTCCGGCGCGTAGCCCTGCAGCATCCCGCCCGCTTGCACGTACCGCTCGCGCTGCTTGCGGGTCTGGCCGGGAGTTGCGGCCTTCGCTGCCTTCGGCTGCACCTGGCGAACCTGCTGGCGGACCTGCCGCATCTGTTTCTTACCCATTCACCCTCAGCCGGAGTGTATCTAGTCCCTTCCCGACTTGTTAGGGAGGTGGAACTTAGGACGATCGCTGGGACGGATCTACCGCCGGCACCAGCACGCGCTTGGTGTAGGTCGTGCCGTTGACCGTGAACTTGCCCGAGAAGAGGATCGCCGGCTCGTAGAAGCTGTGGTCGCCCGCCACGACCAGCGCGTAGACGAGCGTGGCGTCGGTGAGCGCCACGTTGGGAACGTCGGTCGCCGCGGCTGGTACTGGCGCCGACGCCAGGGCGGACCGAATCGCCTCGTCGGCGGAGATGATCGGGTAGCTCGCCGCCTCGAGTTCAACGGGCAGCGGCCCGACTGCCGCGGCCGGCGTGTTGTCCTTCTTGAGGTCGACCTCCAGGCCGGCGCGGTCTCCCGCCCCGTCGATCACGTAGGCGTTGCCGTATCCGTTGACCGCAAACTGGTGGAGAAACATCACCTTCGCCTGGTCGCCCTGAGCAAGCGCACCGCCGTGGATCTCCCCGACCTCGGTCGTGTACGGCCAAGCCGGAAACAGGCTGTGCTCGGCAAGGAAGACGGTTGCGATATCAACCGGGCCGCCTGCCGCGACCGTGGGCTGGAGCGAAGTGATTGGAAGCAGGATGAAGGTCGGCTCGCGCGCCGGCGATCGCACTGTGCCGCGAACGCGGAGGCTGAAATCCCTCGTCTCGTACGAACCCAAGTATCCGGAAGGACGGGCTTGGAGGATCGCGCCGAGTGAGGTCGCGAACTGATCGGCGGTGTTGGTGGAAGGCTCGTGGTACCGGAAGACCGGCGCGCTGCCAAGCGTGAGCTCGAGCTTCCCCGTCCACGTCAGCGTGACCGGACCGGAGTAAACGCCCCCGGGCGTAGCGGCAGCTGGCTGGGTCGTCGGCGCCGCCGCGTTTCCATCCGCCAATCTGGCGGGTGAACCGGAATTCAGGGCAGGGGCAGGCAGCTTGCCGAAAGCACCACGACCGATCGCGCTGTCCGCTCCGGAGGCGAACTGCGATCTGGCCGGCGCGCTGGTGGTGGTACTCCGGATGCGGCCGACGCCGCTCATCGTCACGACGCCCGCGCCGATGATCACGACCAGCAGCGCGGCGACCGCCGCGGTCGGAACCGCCGGCACCGCTCGGATCCCCTGGACCAGGCCCAACCACGCATCGCGCAGGCGCGTCCCGGCCGGGCGGCGGGCCTGCATACGCGTCCACAGCTCGTCCTCGAAACCGACGCGCGGACGCGTGGTCTCGAAGGCGTCGTCGAGCTGCCGCTGCAGCGCCGCCAGCTCCAGATCGTCCTCGCGCTCGCTCATAGGGGCCCCCGAAAAATCTTCAGATCTTTTGGGGTATTCACACGTTCTCCTTCGCCACCGTTTCTTTCATCGCCTTCAGTGCGCGGTGATAGAGCATCTTGGCCGCGTCTTCGCTGCATTTCAGCAGGACGCCGACCTCCTCGAAGCTCAGCCCCGAGTGGCGCAGGGAGATCGCGTCCCGCTGGCGCTCTGGCAGCTGCGCCACGCGCTCGAGCAGCGCCTTGTACTGGATCCGCTCCTCCGCCTCGGTTGCCGGATCGGCCTCGGCCACCGGCTGGTGCTCGATCGTCCGGCGCAGACGCTCGCGCCTTCCATGGGCGCGAAAGTGGTCGAGGGTCGCGTTGCGCGCGATCCGGAAGAGCCATGCGGCCGGTGTGGTGTTGCGCGCCTCGAAGCGCGCGTAAGCCTGGTACGCGTTCATGAAGACCTGGGCCGTGATGTCCTCCGCGTCCGCCGAGCTGTGGACCTGCGCCCGGACATAGGCGTAGATCCGGCCCAGGTAGGCGCGGTATAGATCCTCGAATTGGGGCCGGTCGGCGACCACAGCCGGCTCATGGTATGTGTGTGCACCGTATTTGAGGCAACGCGCGGCGCATCCCGGGTGTAACGAAGACAGAGAACTACGCTCGGAGGGCGGCGCCGACCTCCACCGGACGGTTCGAGAAGATCGAGTCGGGCCGGCAGTACTTGCACCAGGCGACGGCGGCTGCGTCGTCCACGGGCCAGCACCCCACGGCGCCGCCTGCGGCGTGGATCTCCTTGACCAGCTGCGGGTCCATGGCGCCCCAATGCGGCGAGTAGACGTCCGCGCCTGCTTCCTTCAACATGCGGGCAGGGTCGATCGGGCGGGCGCCTTCGATGACTCCGAGCTGCAGCCTGGGCTCCATCGTGCGAAGGACCCGGATCGAAGGGTGGTGAAACGAGATCACCGCGCATTCCGGAACAGCGCCCAGCTGCCGCAGCATGTTCACGAGCTTGTCCTCGAGGCCCGGGTACTGGATGGGGATCTGCTTGATCTCGATCACCAGGCCAACCTTGCCAAGCGCAAGCTCGACGACTTCTTGGAGCAGCGGGATCCTCTCTCCATGACCGGCGTCCAGGCGACGGAGCTCGGCGGCGGAGTGGTCGCGCACCAACCCTGTGCCGTTGGTGGTGCGCTCCAGCGTGTGATCGTGGATCACGACAAGACGGCCGTCCGACGAAAGATGGACGTCGCATTCGATCAGATCGCACCCCGCCGCGATGGCGGACCGGAACGATCGCATCGTGTTCTCGGGGTGCTCGGCCGGATTTCCGCGATGACCGCCCAGAAGAGGCCGGCCTTCGTCGTGTGCGTCTTCGTAGCGGTCCTGTATCGATTGAGTCAATCGGCGGTCAGTTTAACGGCGTGCGCGACGCGATCTGGCGTTCAGCAATTGCTTACCGGGATCAGCGATTTTTGTTAGCAAACCCCAACAAGGAGCCGCAGCGCCTTGGCTATAGTGCTTGGGTGACCCCAGGCCGGCCCCAGACCATCGGCGAGCTCCGCGCTAGCGGACACAAGCGCGAGACCGTCAAGCAGGAAATGAGGCGCAACCTACTGACCCGCCTTCGCTCCGGCGAGCCGCTGCTCGAGGGCATCGTGGGCTACGACGACACGGTGCTGCCGCAGCTGGCCAACGCGATCATCTCCGGCCATGACGTGATCCTCCTCGGCGAGCGCGGCCAGGCGAAGAGCCGGATCATGCGCTCGCTGGTCACGCTGCTCGATCCGCAGGTGCCTGCCATCGCGGGCTGCGAGATCAACGACCACCCGTATGCGCCGATCTGCCGTCGATGTCTCGACCTCATCGCGAAGGGAGAGGAGAACGTCGAGGTCGTGTGGATCGACAGAGATACGCGTTATGGCGAGAAGCTCGCCACGCCCGACATCTCGATCGCCGACCTCATCGGTGAGGTGGACCCGATCAAGGTGGCCGAGGGACGTTATCTCGCCGACGAGCTGACGATCCACTACGGTCTGCTGCCGCGAACGAATCGCGGGATCTTCGGCATCAACGAGCTGCCCGACCTCGCGGAGCGCATTCAGGTGGGACTGCTCAACATCATGGAAGAGAAGGACGTGCAGATCCGCGGCTACCGCGTGAGGCTGCCGCTAGACCTGTTCGTGATCGCGAGCGCGAACCCCGAGGACTACACGTCGCGTGGTCGCATCATCACGCCGCTCAAGGACCGTTTCGGGTCGCAGGTGCGCACGCATTACCCGCTGAGCACCGGCGAAGAGATGCAGATCATGGAGGCGGAGAAGAACCCGATCCCCGAGGACTTCGAGCTGATCTTTCCTACATTTATGAAAGAGATCGTCGCGGAGCTCACGCACCTCGCCCGCCGCAGCCCGCACATCTCTCAGTCGTCGGGCGTGTCGGTGCGCATGTCGATCGCGAACTACGAGAACATCGCGAGCAACGCGATCCGCCGCGCGGCTCGTCTCGGCGAGACGCTCGCGGTGCCTCGGATCACAGACCTCGCGTTTCTCGCCTCGTCCACCGCGGGACGCGTGGAGATCGAGGCGCTGGATGAAGGGAAAGAGGAGCAGGTGCTGTCGCGCCTGGAGCGCGGCGCGGTGAGCGCGGTGTTCAGCCGGCACTTCTCGGCCGCGCAATTCGATGGAGTCGTAGCGAAGTTCGAAGAGGGCAGCATGCTCGAGGTGGGGGAAGGAATCCCCGCGCGAACCTACGCGCGGGCATTCGGCGATCTAGCCGACCTGAGCATTGCGCTGAAGAAGCTGGGCCTGCCAGACCGGCCCGAGGTGCGGGCGTCGGTGATCGAGTTCCTGCTCGAAGGCCTGCACCTGAACAAGCGGCTGAACAAAGACGAAGTGGACGGGAGAGCGATCTACCGGCGCTGAGCCGCTTTCACCGCCGGAATTTGACCCGCTTGGCGCCAAACGAGCCTCTCAACCAATTGATTTGACACGCCTGGCACCAAGCGTGCCCTTGAGTCCACCAACGCAGTAATCGGCGGGGCGGCCATCGGGCCGCCCCGTGTTCACGTCGTCGTCGTCAGGCTGCGACTTCAACTGCCTCGGGGATAGTTTGCGATTCTTGTGTCAGCGGGACCTCGCGCAGGAACACGCTGACGACCAGGGACACAACCGCGACCAGCGCGGCGATTAAGAACAGATCGTGCAGGGTGCCGGCCAGGGCGAGACGGCTGGGGTGGCTCGGCAAATGGTTGGTGAGGATCGCGCCGAGCACCGCTGTGCCGATAGTGCCGCCGAGGCTTCGCCAGAACGTGATTTGACTTGTGGCCACACCGACCAGCTGGTGAGGCAGGCCGGCCTGGACCACGACGAGCGTGAGCGGGAACGTCACCCCCAGCCCGGCGCCGATGATGACGATGTCGCGAGTCACCTCCCACGGACTCGTGTGTGGGCCGACCTGAGCTAGCAAGACCAGACCCAGGATCATCGCCCCCAGGGCCGCGGTGCCGACGAACCTGTAGCGCGGAACGCGAGCCAGGAGAACACCTGTCGCGGTCGCGGTGATCACGACCGCAACCTGCATCGGCGTCAGCAGCTGACCGGAGTTGGACGCGCTCACTCCGAGCACCCCTTGATAGACCAGGGGAACGAAGACGATCGCGCCGAACATTCCGATCGCGCTGAAGAAGGCGATCAGCGCCGGCACGGCGAAGACGTTGAGCCGGAAGAGTCCAAACGGCACTATCGGGTGCTCGACTCGGCGCTCGACGATGAAGAAGGCCACGAGGAGAACTCCCGCCAGGCCCATCAACCCCAGCACCTGAATCGAAAGCCAGGAGTGGTCACGCAGCATCGAAAGCGAGATCAGCAGCGGTGTGAGACCGGCGAGCAGAAGCGCCGTGCCGGCAAAGTCGATGTCCCTAAGCCTGGCTTGCGAGCGCACGCGCGGGAGCTGTGTCGCGACCAGGATCGTCGCGACCACACCAAGCGGGATGTTGATGTAGAAGACCGAGCGCCACCCGGGCCCATCGGTCAGGAATCCACCCAGCGACGGTCCGATGACCGAGGAGAGACCGAAGATGGCGCCGAACACTCCGCTCATGCGCGCTCGCTGCTCCGGTGGAAAGAGGTCGGTCATGACAGCGAACGTGGAGGCGAACAGCACGCCGCCGAAGACTCCCTGGAGGCCGCGGAACATCACCAGCTCGATCATGTTTTGAGATAGGCCGCAAAGCGCGGAAGCGGCGATGAACCCGACCATGCCGGCGAGCATGAAAGGCTTCCGGCCGAACATGTCACCAAGCTTGCCGGCCACCGGCACCAGCGCGGTTGACGTGATCAGGTAGGCCGTCGTGACCCACGCGTAGAGCTCGATGCCGTGCAGGTCGGACACGATTCGGGGCATCGCGACCCCCACCACGGTCTGGTCGAGCGCCGCCAGCAGCAGCGCCATGGCCACGCCCAGCGTGGCGAGAATCACCTGGGAACGGGACGCACCTTGGGTCATTTCTTTTCTCCTTGCATGAGGCTTGCTTTGCATGACTCAAGCTATTGGCTATTGCGGAACGGCAGCTTCCTAAATAGGATTCAATCTCGAAACCGAACATGCTGAGCACCTCCGAGCGGTTGCTGCGGGTTTTGACCCTTCTCGAGTCGCGTCGAGACTGGTCTGGCGCCGACCTGGCGGAGCGTCTGGAGGTGAGCACGCGGACGATCCGCAACGACATGGTTCGCCTGCGCACGCTGGGCTATCCGGTCGGTGCGGCACCGGGCGTGGCAGGCGGCTACCGGCTCGGCGCCGGGGCGGCGCTGCCGCCTCTTCTGCTCGACGACGATGAGGCGGTAGCCGTCGCGGTGGCGCTGCGGTCATCGACAGGGGGCGGGGTGGCGGGAATCGAGGAGACGTCAGTCCGTGCGCTGGTGAAGCTCGAGCAGGTCCTCCCCACGCGGCTGCGCCGCAGGGTCAACGCGCTGCAGGCTTACACGGTCCCGGTCACCTTTTCAGGGGGGCCGACCGTCGAGCCACAGCTTCTGTCCACGATCGCGGCGGCGTGTCGCGACGCCGAAGTGCTGCGTATCGACTATCGCAAGTACGACGGAACCGAAAGCACGCGTTCGGTCGAGCCCTACCGCATGGTCCACCTGGGTCGACGGTGGTACCTGGTGGCCTGGGACAGAGACCGGCGCGCCTGGCGCACGTTCCGCGTCGACCGCCTGCAGCTTCGCAGCCCGAACGGGCCCCGCTTCACGCCGCGCGAGCCGCCCGCCGAAGACATCGGGGAGTACGTGAAGCGAAACGTGCGCTCAGTACCGATGACGCACAGCGCTCGAGTGGTGGTGCACGCTTCGGCGGCGGTCATCACCGAGCGGGTGCCGCGAGGAATCGTCGTCGAGCCGGTCGACGACAACTCGTGCGTGGTCCACGCGAGCGCGAACACTATCGAGATGCTTGCTCTCTACCTGGGCATGATGGACACCGATTTCACCGTGACCGAGCCGCCCGAACTGGTGGCGCGACTGCGCAAGTTGTCCGAGCGGTTCACGGCAGCGGTGGTGACTGGCTGATCACGACATGTGGGCGTTTTTGGGGGTATCCAATGGCCCCGGATGCCCCATTCGCGCACGAATGGGGAACTGCCTCAGCGCTGGACGGAGTAGATCCAGGTGAACCCGACCACCACCCCGACCACCATCAGGAAGAACAGGATCTCGACCCGGAGGGCGATCCGGACCAGCCTGCGCGCTCGCCGCGTGCGCTCGCCGCAGTTCTCGCAGTAGGCGGCGTTCGGAACCAGCTCCTTGCCGCATTTGTCACACGCAACCTGAACCGCCATCTCCTTCAAGTATGCAATCGTGGTCAAGTGGACCTGCAGGAGGAGATGTCGCCGGCCGACGTCGTCCTTCTCATGGGCTCGGTGCCGGAGCGGATCAGCGACCTCGTGTATGGACTGGACGAGAACCGATTGCGGTATCGCCACGGGCCCGCCTTTCCGACGCTGGGCGGGCTGATCGGCCACCTGCTCGACTCGGGGTCGAAGGTGGACGCTCTGCTGAGGCATGCCCATCTCGACGGCCTCGCCACAGCCGATGTCCGGGCCACGATCGACCCCGCGCAGGAGGACGAGGAGCTCGGGCGTCCGCTCCAGGAGGCCATCGAGGACTTCGCCCGCATCCGCCGCAGAACCGTGGATCTCATGCACGGCTGGGGCAAGACCGAGTGGGACCGCAGGCTTCGAGAACCGCGCGGCGGCGAGATCACGCTCCTGGACGTGTGCCGAATGGTCGCGCGCCACGAGATTTCCCACATCGCCCAGGTCCGCAACCTGATCGCCCTGCTTCCCGAACCCCAGGACCTCGGTCCGCCGCGCCCCACCCGCCCAATCATTGAGTAGGGCCACAATTGCGTCGTGTCCGACACGCCCGAGGTAAGCGCCCCGCCGGCTGATCGTCCCGCCAAGTCGGGCCGCTCGCGGCGTAAGCGGAAATCAGGGCGATCCGAGGGTCGCGCCTCCCAGTTCTGGATGATCGTCAGCTCGCCCGACAACTTCCGCAAGACCCGCGAGCAGGGCTTCTCGATCCAGGGCCTGAAGAGCCGCCACCGGAGGCGCGTCGAGACCATGCGCGTCGGCGATCGGATGCTCTACTACGTAACCGGCCGGATGGCGTTCGCGGCCAGTGTCACCGTGACCTCGCCGATGTATGAGGACCACACTCCGATCTGGCGGTCGGCGCGGCGCGACGAGGACTACCCGTGGCGCGTGCACATCAGGCCGGACGTCATTCTCGAACAGGCCGACTGGATTCCGGCCAAGGAGCTGGCGTACCGACTCGACTACGTGCGGAAGTGGCCGCCCGAACACTGGACACTCGCCTTCCAGGGCCACATCCACGCACTGCCTCGTACCGACTTCGCGATCCTCGAAGACGAGCTGTCTCGAAGCGCGCGACACAGGAGATCATTGGCCGGCTGAACACACTCAAGCGGATCTATCGATTTCATTTCCGCAACGAGCGAAGAGAGCGGCTCTTCCTTGCCTCGCTCGGATTTCTTCTCACGTTTGGGATCGTGCGCGGCATCACCCATCTCATCCGCGCGGGGGTCGGGCCGTTTCACAACGTCTCCAGCGGCGGACTTCACATCCATCACCTCGTTTGGGGCATCCTCCTTCTGCTGCTGGTCGGCTACGTCTGGCTGATCGAGGAAGGCACCGCCTCCAACTGGCTCGCGAGCCTCACCGCGGTCGCGTACGGAGTTGGCGCGGCGTTGACGCTCGATGAGTTCGCCCTGTGGCTCACCATCCAGGACGTCTACTGGACGGGGCCGGGGCGCTGGAGCATCGACGCGGTGGTGATCTTCGGCGCCGGGCTGTCGATCGGAATCTGGGGCGGGCCCTTCCTGCGCGAGGCGAGCTTGCATCTCATCGGGCGACGAAAAGAGCCAGCCTGAACCTGTCACAAACCGGCCGCCCGCGGTGCTTGTCTGGTAGTGGGTATGAACCTCGGAGTGAGAGCCGTGGCAACTGTTCGTTCTGACGAAGAGTCGTTCGAAGCCCTCTTCACAGCCGAATACGCTCGGGTGGCGGGGATCGCGAACCGTGTGCTGGCCGACCCGCACGAGGCCGAGGACGTGGCCCAAGAGGTCTTCATCGACTTTCACCGCCTGCACTCGGCCAGCGCGCAGTACGCGCCGGCATGGCTGCACCGCGCTGCGGCTCACGCTGCGCTGAACAGGCTGCGCGGCGCCCGGCGCCGTCAGCGTCGCGAGCTGGCACAGGCAATTGATGAAATGGACGAAGCGGATAGCACCGCCGATCCGCAAAAGCATTTCGAGGTGAACGAGGACCGCCGCCAGGTGCGGCGGGCCCTGGCCCGGCTCGCACCCAGGCCCGCCGCGGTGCTCGTGCTCCGCGCGAGTGGACTCAGCTATGCGGAGGTCGCCCAGGCGCTCGGCGTCGGAATCGGTCAGGTCGGAACACTGTTAAGGCGCGCGGAAGCCGCGTTGCGAAAGGAGGTCGATCGTGGCACATCTATCTGAAGGAACTCTGCGCCGGATGGTTGACGATCCGGACGCTCACACACGCGCCGACGCGCGCCACCTCGAAACGTGCGCCGAGTGCAAGGCCCGGTACGAGACCGTCGCCCGCGACGCTCGCACGATCACGAGTCTGATGGCAGTGCCAGAGCTCAAGGTTGACATCGCCGCCGCATTCAATCGGGTGCGATCGGCGCCGGCTGCGCCGAGGTTTGGCTTCCGGCTGCCTGTCATGCAGCCTGGTTCGCGGCCGATGGTGCTCGCCTTCGCGGCGACCATCGCACTGGCGGGCCTGATCGTGACCGCGATCGCACAGGGCGGGACCTTCTTCAGCCCGACCACTGTCGAGCCCGTACCCATCACGGTCGCCGACATGCAGGCGCTGACCCAGTTGAGCGCATACGGGTCTCTGACCTGGACGACCAAGCCGAATCTCCAGATCGTCACGAGCGCCGACGAGGCTAAGACAATCTCAGGTCTGACTCCGCCGAAGGTGGCCAAGCTGCCGGCCGGCGTCTCATCGACCGTGACCTACGCGGCGACGGCGAAAGCGGTCGCGGTGTTCACTTTCAGCAAGGACAAGGCGGCCTCCGCCGCATCTGGCACCGGCAAGAACCTGCCGGCTCTGCCGGCCGGAATGGAAGGCGCGCAGATGACGGTGACCGTCGGCCCCGCGGTGGCGGAGGTCTACGGCAACATTACTGCACCCAAGGCGGGCTCTGACCCGACGCAGGCCGGCGTGCCACAGCTGTTCATCGTCAAGTCGACAGCGCCCGTCGCTTCGTCAACTCAGGTCTCGGTGAAGCAGCTCCAGGACTACCTGCTCTCGGTGCCGGGCATCTCGCCGGAGCTCACGAAGGCCATCAAGGCGCTCGATCCCAATGGCACGACGCTTCCGGTCCCGGTGCCGGTCGAGTACGCGACCTCCTCCAAGGTCACCGTGCAGGGCGTCGCCGGCGTGGCGGTCGGTGACAACACCGGCGTCGGAGCAGGCGTGATCTGGGTGAAGGGCGGCGCCGTCTACGCGGTCGCCGGCACGCTCAAACTTTCGGACGCGCTCGACATCGCTAACCATCTGACCTGAGCAGGCGTTATAGCCTGCTGACAGTGGCTGATGTAAAAGAACAAGCCGTAGGGGCCGCCTCGCAAGGGGCGGCCCCCGGTTCTCCCGCGATCCAGACCGTCAACCTGTCGAAGAAATTCGGCAGGACAGTCGCCCTCTCGGGTCTGTCGATGACCGTGCCTCGTGGTGAGGTGTTCGGGTTCCTCGGACCAAACGGGGCTGGCAAAACCACCTCGGTGAAGTTGCTGCTCGGGCTCCTCAGGCCCACTTCGGGCGAGGCGTGGCTTCTCGGCCGCCCGATCGGCGACCTGAGGACCCGGCGCCATATCGGCTACCTACCTGAGCTCTTCCGCTACCAGGGCTGGCTTTCCGCACGAGAGGTGCTCGCCCTCCACTGCGAGCTCGCGCCGCTGCCTCGTTCGAGCTGGAACGACGAGATCACCACGGCCCTCGACACTGTCGGGCTGACCGATCGCGCCACGGATCGCGTGAGCACGTTCTCGAAAGGAATGCAGCAGAGACTCGGCCTGGCCGCGGCGCTGCTGGGCGAGCCCGAGCTCGTCTTCCTCGACGAGCCGACCTCAGCCCTCGACCCTGTCGGCCGCCATGACGTGCGCGAGGTAATTCGCGGCCTTGCTTCTCGGGGCACCGCGGTGTTTCTCAACTCGCATCTCCTGAGTGAGGTGGAGCAGGTATGCGACCGCGTGGCGGTTGTCGACCACGGACGCGTCATCGCATCGGGCACCATGGACGACCTGCTGAGCGGGACGGCGGTCAAGGTGCGGGTGACCGGTCTCGGCGACGCGGAGAAAGGCAAGCTCGCGAGCTACGGCAACATCGACGACGAAGGCGACCGGGTCACCTTCACGAACCTCAAGCCGGAGCGAGTGCCCGACCTGGTGGCGGCGATCGTCGCGCTGGGTGGTCGCGTGTATGAGGTGGCGCCACGCCACCAGACGCTGGAAGACCGCTTCCTCCAATTGCTGGAGGCAGAGGAAAAATAGTGCCCCCGATCCTCGTCATCGCCCGGCTCACCGTGCAGGAGGCGTCCCGGCGCAGGCTGCTGCTGGCGCTGGTCATCCTCACCCTGATCGTCGTCGGCTTCTCCGCGTGGGGCTTCAACAAGATCACGACAGTCACCGGCAGCAGCGGCGCGACACTTCCGCCGGCCCAGGTCGCGCTGATCACCTCGCAGCTCTTGATCGGCGTCACCTTCATGTACAGCGGCGTGCTGGCGCTCAGCGCGGCGGTGGTAGCCGGCCCGCTGATCTCGAGCGAGGTCGAGAGCGGCCTTCTCCTTTCCATGCTCGCCCGCCCGGTGCGCCGGAGCGAGGTCGTGATCGGAAAGTGGCTCGGGCTTGCGGTGCTCATCGCGATCTACGCTGCCGGCTCCGCGGCCTTCGAGCTCGCCGCGGTCGACTGGGCGACCGGCTACCTGCCTCCCCACCCCATGCAGCTGGTTGTGTACGTGGGCATGGAAGGACTCGCGCTTCTGTCTCTCGGCCTGCTCCTGTCGACGCGGCTTTCGGGCATCACGGGCGGTGTGATCGCGCTGGTTGCGTGGCTGATGGGATGGATCGGAGGCGTCGTTGGAGACATCGGCACCGGGCTGCAGAACCAGGCGGTGGCCAATATCGGGGTGTTCAGCCACATGCTGCTGCCGACCGACGGGCTGTGGCGGGGAGCGATGTACGCGATGGAGCCGGACGCATTCTTGGCTTCACTGAAAGCTGCTGGGACAATTGCCCGCGCCAACCCGTTTGTCGCCGTCGACCCGCCACCGACAGCTTTTCTGGCGTGGGTCGTGGTGTGGTTCGCGCTGATGCTCGCGCTCAGCATCTTCAGTTTCAGGACGAGGGAGATCTAGGCGAACTCCCGCGTTCAACGCTCGCCTCAGGGGTAGAGTCCGCGCTCCCTCGTCGCGCCGGCGACGCGTGCCACGGCCCGGCAGTAAGCCGCCATACGCATGTCCAGCTTTTTCTCGAGCTTGGTCTTCAGCACTTCGGCGAACGCCCTCGAGAGGATCGCCTTCAATTTCTGGTTGACCTCGTGCTCGGACCAGAAGAACGACTGCAGGTCCTGCACCCACTCAAAATAAGAAACGGTGACACCACCTGCATTCGCAAGGATGTCAGGCACGACAAAGATGTCGCGCTCGCGGAAGATGGCGTCCGCCTCGGGAGTCGTGGGACCGTTCGCGCCCTCGACGATCAGCTTCGCCTTCACGTCGCGCGCATTGCGTGAAGTGAGCTGGTTGCCGATCGCAGCCGGCACGAGCAGGTCGCAGTCGACGGTCAGGACCTCCTGGTTGCCGATATCCTGCGCGCCGGGGAAACCTTTCAATGTTTTTTCGCGCGCGCGATATTCGAGCACGCGCTTGATCGAAAGGCCGAGCGGGTTGTAGATGCCGCCGTAGTCCTCTGACACCGCGACGACTGTGCAGCCCGACTCTTCGAGCAGCTTCGCGCTGATGCTGCCGACGTTGCCGAAGCCCTGCACCGCGACCTTCGTCTGATGAGGAAGCCGATTCAGGTGCTCCAGGGCCGCCATCGCACAGATCGTCACGCCGCGGCCGGTGGCCTCGATGCGGCCCAGCGATCCACCGACCTCTATCGGCTTGCCGGTCACCGATGCGGGCACCGAGTAACCCAGATGCATCGACAGCGTGTCCATGATCCACGCCATCGTCTGGCCGTCGGTGTTGACGTCAGGCGCGGGGATGTCGCGGTCCGCACCGATGAGGATCGAGATCTCGGTCGCGAACCGGCGCGTCATGTGCTCGAGCTCGTTGAGCGAGAGCTCCTTTGGGTTGACTATGATGCCGCCCTTGGCGCCGCCGAACGGGATGTTGACGACTGCGCATTTCCACGTCATCCACATGGCCAGCGCCTTGACCTCGTTCAGCGAGACGTCGGGGTGGTACCGGATGCCGCCCTTCGCCGGCCCGCGGTTGATGTTGTGCTGCACGCGGTAGCCGGTAAAGACTCGGAGGTGGCCGCTGTCCATCTTCACGGGGAAGGTGCACGTGAACTCGCGCTGCACGTCGCGCAGGACTTCGCGCAGCCACGGTTCGAGGTTGATGATCTCCGCCGCGGTGTCGAACTGCGACTGGGCAGTTCTCCATTCGTCTGCTTCGACGGTGGGCTTGAGCAAAATGCTGCTCACGTTGCCCCTTGAATTCTTGGGGGACGTCCCCCCAGATGCGACAGTCGGGCAAAGCCCTCCTGTCGCCCCCCCTGTGCCTCAACTGCGGGCTTGAGCTGGAGCGCGCTCACATCAGCACTGATGATCGCGGATATTCGGCGTCCGGATCACACATTACGTTGATGCAGGCCGGCAGCCCCGAGGCGAACGCCCGCTCGAGGGCCGGCCGGATCTGGTCCGGCCTATCCACGAGCTCGCCGTGGCCTCCGAGCGATTCGACCACCTTGTCGTACCTGGTCTTCTGACCCAGGTCCGCGGCGACGCTTACTCCCAGCATGCTGAGCATCGGGTGCTTCTCCAGCGCCCAGATGCCGTTATTGCCGACGACGCAGACGACCGGGATGCGGTGCCGGACCATGGTGTCGAACTCCATCGCCGAGAAGCCGAACGCCCCGTCGCCCGCCAGCAGCACCACTTGCCGGTCGGGATGGGCCAGCTTGGCGGCCATCGCGTAACCCGGCCCCGAGCCGAGGCATCCAAAGGGACCTGGGTCGATCCAGAGGCCGGGCTTCTGACGCTCGATCAAGCGGCCCGCGAAGGAGACGAAGTCGCCGCCGTCGCCAACCAGGATCGCGTCGGGGTCGCAAAACCGGTCCACCTCGGCGATCAGGCGCGCCGGATGCACCGGCGAGGAGTCGGAGCTGGTCATCGCCTCATCGCGAACGCGAGATGCCATGTCGGTCTCGCGAAGCTTTTCCAGCCACGAGGTGCGCTCCTTGGTGCCGCCGACCGCGTGAGCCAGCGCCGTAAGCGCGGCCTTCATGTCCCCGTACATCGCCACATCCGGAGTCCGGTGCTTGCGGTGGCCGTCCACGTCGATGAAGATCAGGCGCGCGTCTTCCGGAAAGACCGGCGGCTGGCCCCAGTTGAGCCGGAAGTCCAGCGGAACGCCGATGACGAGGATGACGTCGGCCTCGCCCAGGGCAGTGCTGCGAGCACGCGAGAAGAACATCGGATGGCCTGGCGGCAGCGTGCCGCGCGCCATGCCGTTGACGGAAAGGGGAAGGTGGGCCGCCTCGACAAGCTCCTTGAGCTCAGCTTCGGCGTGTGACCACCACACGCTGCCGCCCGCAATCACCGAAGGACGCTGCGCCTCGCGGATGAGCATTGCGGCGCGTTCGACGAGGTCTGGGTCCGGCCCGGGCCCCAGGTCTGGCGTCAGATGTTCGGTGGCCTCGGGCACGTCAGCGGCCCCGAGCATGAACGTGTCCACCGGGATGTCCATGAAGACCGGTCCGGTACGCCGGCTGAGCGCCGTGCGCATCGATTCCGCGGCCAGGCTGTATGCCTCTTCCGCTGATTGGAGAGTGGTCGCCTTCTTGGTGAGGGTCTGGACGAACGCGACGTGGTCCATCTCCTGAAGCGAGCCCATGCCCCACCTGGCGACGGGAGCGCGCCCGCCGATGACGAACATCGGGCTGTCTGCCGCCTGCGCCTGGGCGAGGGCCGAGGCGGCGTTGGTCACGCCTGGCCCGGCGGTGACGGCGGCAACTCCGACCTGTCGAGTCACCTTGGCCCATCCCTCGGCCGCGAACGCGGCGGACTGCTCGTGTCGCGTGTCGATGATGCGGATGCCGTGCTCCGTCGCGCCGGTCAGAATCGGCCAGATGTGGGCTCCGTTCAGCGTGAAGAGATGACTGACGCCGGCACGCTCGAGCGCGAGCGCTACGAGCTCCCCAGTGTTGGCGGAATCGCCCATCAGGTTGCTACTGCGAAGGGCATCGCCGCGGTATTGAAAGCGGCTTCCGGCGCCCCTTCGCGGCCGATCACTATCACCCCGCCTGACGCTTTGAGCGCC
>Ga0209588_1000073_pt1 | contig 34042 bp, 20 predicted proteins | sample Rivendell_Oct201_10_FD_188351 | JGI IMG/M metagenome (GOLD analysis project Ga0209588, IMG submission 188351) | Vadose zone soil microbial communities from the Eel River Critical Zone Observatory, Northern California, USA -... | ecosystem: Host-associated > Plants > Roots > Rhizosphere > Soil ...
ACAATTTGCCCAGGGGAAAGATTGGCATTCGCCGTCAGCTGCACCGAGTAACTGCCCTTGACTCCGTCGGCGGCAAAGTTGTAGCCGGTAGGGGCACTGGTTGGATACCTCACCGGCCCCACAATTACCACCGGCAACATCGCATACGGATGGTAGTCCCCCTGCCTTGCTCCGTTGGTGCGTCGCAGCAGGGTGGAAGTCGGCCCTGCTCCGCGCAAAGTGATTCCTCGGTTGACGAACACGATGTCATTGTTGATGGTGAAAGTACCTGCGGACAGCTGAACCACTTGCCCCAGTGGACATGCGTTGATTGCGGACTGGATGCCTGCGGTTGCGTCCTGCGTTCCATTGCCGTAGGTCGAAGCATTGATGTTGGCGCAGATCGTGGTGCGGTTGGGGACGCCGCCGACCGAATTCAGTCCGGGATTCCAGACGGTGCGGCGGTCAGCCGACAGCGCGGTGAACGCAGAGACGGCCACCGTCGCAGTTGCGAGTCTGGATGGATCGGCCACGCTGGTGGCAATGACGTGATAGTTCCCTTCGGTCGCCGGCGCGGTGTACTTCCCCGAACCATCCACAGCCCCTCCGCTTGCGCCCTCTTGAACAGACCAGGTTACCGCGGTCGATTGCCCTTGGCTGACGCCACTCACCGTGGCTGTGAACGTAAAGTTGGCGCGGGGCTGAATTACCGCCGACAGCGGCGAGATGGACACCGAAACGCCTCCCGGCGACCCGGACTCGATCGCACCACCGCTGCAGGCCGACACAAAAATGGCGGCTATGAGAAAGTATAGGGATTGTCCTGGCGAGAGCCTCATATTGTCTCGATTCCTGTTGATGGAGGCGGGCGATCGTTTCGGCTCCGCGTTGTGCGACCAACCGCAATCACGAATAGCACAGCGCCAGCAGCGCTGCATGGTAGGGCATGTGAGCCGTTGGAGGAGAATTCGCGAATGGCCTACCGCCTTGGGGCGTCCGGCTGAAATTTTCTGATCCGGACCGAACAGACTTCCGATTGCGTGGATTTGCCGTCAGGGCTGAACGAACGGCGTGGCCGCGTCGTAACGTGCGCGCGCCGGAAGGGTATGCAGCTTGGCCACCCCGGTCGGGTCGACCCACGGCCAGACATATCCTCTGCCGGCGTCGAAGAAGGCCGGCCGTCGCTTGAGATAGAGCGAATCCGGCAGTGGTTCGGAGCTTCTCGGATCCCAAATCACCGAATGGGTGACGTAGTCAAAGTTTCCATGTCGCAGCACGGTGCTCTTCACCACCGGGTCGGCCACCTGTTCCCAATGGGTCGGGTCATAACCCAGCTTCCAGATGAAAGAACCCCCTTGCCAGGGTTGAGGCCCCGGGCGCGTGCCCGGGTCCTCGTACTCCCAGGCGCTCATTCTGCCTTCGGTTCCCATCACATTCCCAATGAATGAGTGCCACCACGCCCCGTACATCAGACCGCCGGCCCGCCTATTCCCTCCCTCCTGGTCCTCCGGGTAGTCGCGCCGAAAGCCGCTCAGGTGATTGCGGAACACGGTGTGGTAGATGGTGTTGCCGTGGGTGTTGTCCGCGTCGTAGTTGAACGACTCGTTCCCCTCGAGGAGCATGTGGTGCGAACCCACCATGTGGCTGGCGTTGATCCCCACCTCCTGCCAAAGCGGAGCGCTCCGGATATGCGCGTCGTCCATGTAATTGTACCCCACCACCGAGCCGGCTCCCGCTGAGCGAGAAACAATCACCTTGTTCGCCTGCATCACGATGTTGTCCTCGATCAAAATCTCCGAGGCGCCAAATGAAAAACCAATTGCGTATCCTCCGCCCCCGGGCTCCGGCCACACTCCATCGTGGATGTAGGAGCCGCGGACCTCGACTCGGAACGAGTTTACAATCGCCACTCCGTCATTTAGCCAGCCGGTGCTTTCCACGTTCTTCATCCAGGAGTCGGCCGCGCACTCGAAGCGGATGTTCCCGTCTGCCCCGCCGGAGACGGTGAGGTTTTCGACTCCCGCATTCCTCACGTGCACGCTGTCCTGGGTGTAGCGCGTCAGCTGCGCGCTATGAGCAACCCGGTAGGAGATGTGCAGCGGCGTGGTGAAGGCAACGGTGTTGCCACGGACCGAGGCCACTTCCTTGATCTCGTTGATCGGCCTGCCCGAGCGGGCGAACCAGCTGAGCGCGTCGGGGAATGGGTCGTCCACCGGGTCGGGAGGATTGTGCTTTTGCCAAACGGCGCGATCGGTCGCCCAGATGGTGGCGGTGGTCGGCTGCCCTCCACGGTTGGGCAGGCTGGTCCAACTCCCGGTGAGGTAGTTGTCTTCATCGAGCAGCACCAATTGACCCACGGCAAAACCGCTGCCATTTGCCACCGTCACCGAGTAGCCGCCCTTGACCCCGTCCGCGCTCAGATTTTGGGAGGTGGAGTCATCGGGCACAGGCCAGCGGCTCGGCCCGACGATAATCACCGGATCACAAACCTCACACGTGTACTGGTTCGGATGAGCGCCATTGGTCCGCCGTAGGACGGTGATGCCTCCCCCGGCGCCCCGGAGGGTGATGCCTCGGTTGATCAGCAGAAAGTGGTTGTTGATCAGGAAAGGGCCTGCGGACAGCTGCACCACTTGCCCGAGCGGGCAGGCATTGAGCGCCGCCTGAATGCCGGCGGAAGCATCGTCCCTCCCATTGCCGTAGGTGGACGCATCGACCGCCGCACACACTTTATGACGCTCCGGGATGCCGGTTGCGATGCCCGGGGCCCAGAAGGTGCGCCGGTCTGCTGGAAACACGGTGAACGCGACGTCAGCCGCGAGCGTGCCGTCAGTCTTGGACGAATCTGGATTGGAGACGGTCGCGCCAAAGGGGATCGAGTTCTTGCAGCCGAATATCAAAATGGCCGCGAGGAGGTTTAGTGATTTTCTTGAGGAGCGCGCCATATCGTTTGTCGGTCGCGGCGGGTGGAGGTGGATGTTGGTTGGGTTAGGCTGCCCCCAGTGGACCTATACCTAACCCTACTAGCACGATGTGTTTTGCGGGTGAGAGCGAATTTTCGAATCCAAATAGCAGCAACTGTCGCTTGGGTGACCTTATGCGGTCAGGGCTGCTGAAACGGAGTTCCCGCGTCGAAGCGCGCCTTCGCCGGTAGCGTGTAGAGCTTGGTCACCCCGGTCGGGTCGACCCATGGCCAAGCGTACCCTCGGCCGGCGTTGAAGAAGGGAGGTCGACGCGTGAGATACAGGGAAACCGGGATTAACCGCTCCGAAGTCGCGGGGTCCCAATGCAGCGAGGTGGTGACATAGTCGAAGTTTCCGTGTCGCAGGACGGTGCTCTTCACCTGCGGATCGGCCGATTGCTCCCAATGGGTCGGGTCATAACCCAGCTTCCAGATGAAAGAACCCCCTTGCCAGGGCCACGGCCCCGGGCGCGTGCCCGGGTCCTCGTACTCCCAGGCGCTCATTCTGCCTTCGGTTCCCATCACATTCCCAATGAATGAGTGCCACCACGCCCCGTACATCAGACCGCCGGCCCGCGCGTTCCCGCTCACTGGATCGTCGACGTAGTCTCGGCGGAAGCCGCTCAGGTGATTGCGAAAGACCGTATGGTAGATCGCGCTGCCGTGGGTGTTGTCCGCGTCATAGTTGAACGACTCGTTCCCCTCGAAGAGCACGTGGTGCGAGCCGACCATGTGACTGGCGTTGATGCTCACCTCCTGCCAAAGCGGTGCGGTAAGGATGTGCCCGTCGTCCATGTAATTGTAACCGACCACCGAGCCTGCCCCCGCTGAACGGGAAACCATCACCTTGTTCGCCTGCATCACGATGTTGTCCTCGATCAGAATCTCGGAAGCCCCCCATGCGAGGCTGATTGCGTATCCGCCGCCCCCGGGTTCCGGCCACGCTCCATCGTGGATGTACGAGCCGCGCACCTCGACTCGGAACGAGTTGTCAATTGACACCCCCGCCCCTAACCAGGCGGTGTTCTCCACGTTCTTCATCCAGGAATTGGCAGCGCACTCGAAGCGGATGTTCCCGTCTCCCCCACCCGTGACGGTGAGGTCTTCGATCCCTGCATTCTGCACATGAACGTTATTCTGGGTGTAGCGCGTGAGTTGCGCCGTATGCGAAGTTCGGTAGCTGATATGCAACGGCGTGGTGAAGTTAATCGTGTTGCCGTTGACGGAGGCCACTTCCTTAAGCTCGTTGATTGGCCTGCCTGAGCGGGAGAACCAGGTCAGCACAGCGGGAAACGGATCGTCCACGGGATCCGAAGGATTGTGCTTCTGCCAGACCGCGCGGTCGGTCGCCCAGATGGTCGCCGTCGTTGTCTGCCCTCGGCGGTTCGGCAGGCTCGTCCAAGTCCCGGTGAGGTAGTTATCCTCATCGAGCAGCACGAATTGACCCGCTGTAAAGCCGCTGCCATTCGCGACGGTCACTGAGTAGGCGCCCTTGGCGCCGTCCGCGGTGAGATTTTGCGACGTCGAGTTGTCGGGTAAAGGCCACCGATTGGGTCCGACCACAATCACCGGGTCACAAACCTGACAGGTGTACTGGTTCGGACGAGCCCCGTTGGTCCGCCGAAGGATGGTGCTTCCCCCGCCTGCGCCGCGCAGCGTGATTCCTCGATTAATGATGAGAAAGTTGTTGTCGATCCGGAGCGTGCCTGCGGACAGCTGCACCACCTGTCCGATCGGACATGAATTGATCGCCGCCTGAATGCCGTTGGACGCGTCCTGCGTGCCATTGCCAAAGGTGGATGCATCGATCGTCGCACAGATCGTGCTACGCACGGGGATGCTGCCCGCGAGGCCCGGATTCCACACCGTGCGCCGATCTCCCGAAAGCGTGAACGTGCTGGAAGAGCCCCCGTCCTGGATCAAACTATCCTTGCACGCGGAGCACGAGATTGCAGTTGCGAGGAAGAGCAACGAACATCCTGCGGAGGGTCTCATCACCTGTCGATGCCTGTTGGTTGAAGGCGGGCGTCCGTTGGGTTCAGCTCCGCATCTGGAACAAAGCGCAGTCACGATTGGCACAGCGCCGAAAGGGTTGCATGGTAGAGCACGTGAGCCGCTGAAGGTGGATTCGGAAATTCGCTGCTGCAACTGGGCGTGAAGCTGAATTTTTCTGATCTGAACAAATAGCCGTCCGATTGTGCGGCCCCGCCACACGGGATCAGGCCGAGTGAACGGCGTTGCAGAATCGTAACGCGCGCGCCGAAAGCCCACCACGCCCGGGTTTCAAACGGTGCGCCGGACAGCCGGTGAATGTAATGGTGGTCAGGGCTGGTGGAACGGAGTTCCCGCGTCAAAGCGCGCCTTGGCCGGCAGCGTGTAGAGCTTGGTCGCCCCGGTCGGGTCGACCCATGGCCAAGCGTACCCTCTACCTGCGTCGAACGCGGCGGGTATACGCGTCAGATACAGGGAATCCGGGATTAACCGCTCCGAATTACCGGGGTCCCAAATCACCGAGTTGGTGACACAGTCGAAGTTTCCATGCCGCAGGAAGGTGCTCTTCACCTGAGGGTCGGCCGACCGTTCCCAGTGGGCCGGGTCATAGCCTAGCTTCCAAAGGAGGCGTCCCGCCTGCCACGGATTGGGCCCTGGGGCCGTGCCCGGGTCTTCGTAGGCCCCACCCACTCATCCTCCCCTCCGTCCCCATCACGTTGCCGATGAAGGAGTTCCACCAGGCTCCATACCGCAGTCCGCCCGCTCGCGCGTTGCCGCCTAGCGGATCGTCGACGTAGTCTCGGCGGAAGCCGCTCAGGTGATTGGGGAACACGGTGTGGTAGATGGCGTTGCCGTGGGTGCAGTCGGCGTCGTAGTTGAACGACTCGTTCCCCCTCGAAGAGCACGTGGTGCGAGCCGACCATGTGGCTGGCGTTGATCCCCACCTCTTGCCAAAGCGGTACGCTAAGGATGTGGCCGTCGTCCATGTAATTGTAGCCGACCACCGAGCCTGCCCCCGCTGAGCGGGAAACCATCACCTTGTTCGCCTGCATCACGAGGTTATCCTCGATCAGAATCTCGGAAGCCCCCCATGCGAGGCTGATTGCGTATCCGCCACCCCCAGGTTCCGGCCACGCTCCATCGTGGATGTACGAGCCGCGCGCCCAGAGGCTTGTCGCCGCTCACGTTCCCAGTCTAGCGTAGCCGCAGCGCGACCAATGGAAGTCCACATCAGCCATTTGCCGAATCAAGCGCCACAGGCCAGATCGCCAGCGCCATTGACGGCACGGTCTTCGCCCCTGGTGATCGCAGGAAGGATGCTCCTTTTGTTGTTCGCTGCCGGCGCGGCGGTGTCCGCTTTTTTATTGACGGGCGAGGACGCAGGTTCAGGCCCGGCTGCCCAATACGCTTGCCCGATGCACCGCGACTCCACAGCCTCGGCGCCAGGTGAATGTCCGATCTGTGGCATGGCATTAAGGAGGTTGGGCGGCAGCGGCTCAGCACCTTTCGCCTCGATCGATGCCTTGGCTCGCGGGCAGCCCGACCTGGTGGAGGTCGTAAGACGACGAGTCTTCACGCACACCTTGCATGCTCCTGCTTGGCTAGAGCGCCCGCGGATAGTGCGGGCCTTGCTGTACGACGACGAGATCAAGACCCTCACGCCCGCGGAGCCGGCGTTGTTTTATCCAACGGGACCGGGCCCCAGGGTCGACGTCCGCCTTGCGACGGGCTTAGCCACACCCTGGGACGCATCAACGTCGCTGATCGAATTTCACGTCGAAGGCGTCGACCCGAAGCTTCCGATTGGCACCGCGGGCTGGCTCGAACTTGCTAACAGGCCACGTTCTGCGCTGGTGGTTCCCTCGTCGTCAATCCTGCAAGTCAACGAAGAAACCTACGTTCTTACTGTCTCGGGCGATGGCCGCGCGTTCGCCAAACGGCCAGTGCACATTGGAAAAACTGTATTCGGATTGACCACGGTTGTGTCCGGACTCTACGAAAGAGAGCGCGTCGCCGCCAGGAGCGTCTTCTTTCTTGATGCCGAAAGGAAGCTCGCCGCCAATATGGCGTCGACAGGAGCGGTAGCGCCTTGATCGCTGTCGCGGTGGCCTGGAGCGCACGCCACCACCGGCTCGTCATCGCCGTGGCGCTTCTCGCCGTCACGGCTGGTGAGCTGGCCCGCCGGGCGTTGTCGCGGGACGCGCTTCCTGATCTATCTGATCCTCAGATCGCGTTGGTCTCCGAATGGACGGGGTACCCGGCAACCGAGGTCGCAACCGTAGTGACTTCCGTGCTCACGGCCGCGCTCATCGGCGTTCCGGGCTCGACGGCAGTTCGTGGAGCTTCGATGTCTGGAATGGCCTACGTCAACGTGGTGTTCGGCTCCGCTTCCGATCTTGAGAAAAGCCGCGAGCTGATTCTCCAACGAGTCGCCGCTGTCCGAACGAAACTCCCATCCGCCGCGCGAGTGCAAGTTGGCCCGGCCGCAGCCAGCAGCGGGTGGGTATTCGAATACGCGCTCGTCGATCCCACCCATGGTGAGTCCCAGCGCACGCTTCGGCGGTTTCAGGAGGATGTTCTGCGGCCGGCTTTGGCAGCTACCGAAGGGGTAGCCGAGGTCGCCTCGGTGGGCGGAGAGGTGGAGCAGGTCCTGGTGGACGTGAACTCGGATCTGCTTCGGAAGCAAGGGCTCGCGTTCAGCGATTTGATCTCTCCTCTGGAGCGCGCTCTAGCGACGAATGCACGCACCAGCCTCGCTGACCTCCATGCACTGCCGATCCCCGGCCCGGGCTCAAACGGCGAGCACCATCGGCTCGGAGACGTGGCGATCCTCCGTGTCACCGGTGACATGCCAAGCGGATTGGCGGATCTCGACGGACGGGCCGCTGTGGGAGGAATCGTGATTGCAAGGCCGGACGCCGATTTGTCCACCCTCCTGCCTTCCCTGCAACGAAAGCTGGACCGCCTCCGTTTGCAGCTGCGCCCGGGAGTGAAACTTCTCACCACCTATGATCGGTCGAGCCTGATTGGGCGGATCCAGAAAACGTTGCTTCGCGTGCTGGGCGAGGAGGTTGCGGTCGTGGCCTTGGTGATCTTGATCTTCCTTCTTCACGCTCGAAGCGCTCTGGTTCCGCTCGCGACCCTTCCCGCAGTGCTGCTGCTGACCTTCGCGGGGATGTGGATCCTGGGCGTCCCCGCCACGATCATGAGCCTGGGCGGAATCGCGATTGCGCTCGGGATGGCCGTGGATGCCGACCTCGTCGCCCTGGAAGCGTGTCACCGCGGGCTCGAGGCGTCCGCCGCGAGTCCCTCAGCGGAACAGGTTCGTGCGAGGCTCATCGCTGCCTCTGTATCGTTTGCCCCCGCGATTCTGATCTCGTTGCTGATCGCGGCCCTGAGTTTTCTTCCGGTGCTCGCCTTCGCGGGTGAAACCGGCCGATTGCTGCGCCCGCTGGCAATCACCAAGACGCTGGTCATCGGTTCGGCGGCGCTGGTGTCGCTCAGCCTCGCCCCCGCGTTGCGCGACCGCCTGTTGCGAGGTCGCGTGATCCCGGAGTTCGACAATCCTGTCACCCGGTCACTGGTGCGGATCTATCGACCTTTCGTCCACTTCGCTCTTTCACGGCCAATACTCACGCTGCTGATTGCGACCCTACTGCTTGTGTCTTGCGTCCCGATCGCGCTCCGCCTCGGCGGCGAGTTTCTTCCGCGCATCGAGGAGGGCGATCTGTTGTTCATGCCGACAACGCTGCCAGGGGCGCCGATGGACGAGGTTGGTGCGCAAGTGCGCCTACAGGACCGCGCCTTGGCCAAGTCGACCGAGGTGGCGTCGGTGTTCGGAAAGGTCGGCCGCGCGGATACTGCGACGGATCCGGCCCCGTTTTCGATGGCAGAAACGACGATCCGCCTCCGGCCTCGCGCGGAATGGAGCATGCTCCCGCGGCAGCGCTGGTACTCCAAGTGGGCGCCGCCGTTTCTCCGGCGCGCACTTCGCCTGGTCTGGCCGGAAGAGACTCCGATGAAAACCTCGGAGCTGATCGAAAAACTGGATCTCGCCGCGCGGCTGCCCGGATGGGCCAGTGCATGGACTGCGCCTGCGCGGGCACGGATGGACATGATGGCGACCGGAATCCGAACCCCGATCGGCATTCGCATCTCGGCTGCTGATTCGGCCAGGCTCGCGGCTTTAGGCACGGCACTTCGGTCGGTCGCGATAGGCTTGCCTGGGACTCGAAGCGCGGCGTTCGAGCCATCAGGCGACGAGACATGGCTCGAGTTCGTCCCCGACCCTGAGGCATTGGCTACCCACCATGTGGATCCGGTAGTGGTGAGCGCCACCGCGGGCGTGCTGATCAGAGACGGTGAGATCGGACAGCTCGAGACCCAGGGCCGCCGCCTGCGCGTGCGGCTGGCGCAGGACTTCAACCTAAGGGGCCCCGCGGACCAGCTTCGCGAGGTGAGCGTGCGCAGCACCGAGGCTGGCGGCGGACAAGCGGTGCCGCTTTCTTTGGTTGGACGTCCCAGCTATCGGAGTCGGCCGGCGGTCGTCCGCACCGAGGGGCCTGAGCTCGCAGCGTACATACATATCGACGTCACCGAGGGAACCGACCTTCTTGGATACGTGGAACGGGCCAAGCGCGAGATACAGAAGGAGTTCGACAGCGGTGCGCTGCGCCTCCGAACGGGCGAGAGAATCGAGTGGGTCGGTCAATATCCACTGATCGTCGCTGGGGCAAAGCGATTGCGCTGGATAGTTCCGATCGTCGCGCTCTCCATGCTTGCGCTGTTGTACCTTCAGTTCCGCAATCTGACCGAGGCCCTGATCATCCTCACCTCGGTGCCCTTCGCGCTCGTCGGTAGCTTCTGGACCCTGTTTTGGCTGGGTTACCCGTACTCGGCGCCGGTCTGGGTGGGCCTGCTCTCGGTGGCAGGCCTGGCGATGCAGACGGGTGTGGTGATGGTCGTCTACGTTGATGAAGCGTTCTATCGTCGCCTCGCGCAAGGGCGCTTGCGCAGCCGAGAAGATATCGTCGCCGCCCACGCCGAAGGCACCGTCCGCCGCTTGCGCCCCAAAATCATGACAATCACTACGATGGCGGCGACCCTTTTGCCTTTGCTCTGGGCAGAAGGATCGGGCGCTGAAATCATGAAGCGCGTCGCAGCCCCAATGATCGGCGGGCTCGCGACCAGCGCCTTTCTCACGCTCGAGGTCCTGCCGGTGCTGTACACAGTCTGGAGAAACCGGCAACTCGAGCAAGCCCGGCGGCTGGACGTTCCGATCGAGAACATTGTCGGAGTCGTTCCGCCTTGGGCACGCCATCCAACGCTGGATCTCGTCCGTTAGCCTGCAATACGGTGCGTGCGTGTCGTCCCTGAGGAAGGGCGCCGGACCGAGGGGCATCGTCGATGTGCAACCGTGCATGGGGAAGAGTGTGTGATGTTCTGGGGCGGATGTTTCGGGGGTGCGGCACCGGTCTTGTATTCCTTGCGTTGGTAACGGCGGCAGGCTGCGGCAGCCCCGGGCAGGCCCCGATCGGCCGCGTCGCGCAAAGCCTTTCCGGCCCAACCTTCGTGCAGATGAATTACGCGACTCCGCAGAATCCGGTGAGCACCGTACCCGTATCCTTTCCTGCGGCGCAATCGGCGGGAAACCTGAACGTCGTCGTCGTCGGTTGGAACGACACCGCGGCGCAGGTTGCCTCGGTGATCGATTCGAAGGGGAACAGCTATCAGCTGGCGGTGGGTCCCACGATGCGTCCCGGCGAGCTCACCCAGTCGATCTACTACGCGAAGAACATCGCCGCGGCGGCCGCTGGAGCAAACACCGTTACCGTTACCTTCACCGTCGCCGCCATCTGGCCCGATGTCCGAACGCTCGAGTACGCAGGAATAGATCCAGTCAACCCGGTTGATGTGAGCGCCGCGGGCACCGGCACCAACGCCACCAGCAGCACACCGGCTGTGACCACGACCAGCGCATCAGACTTGCTCTTCGCCGCAAACACCGTCGCCTCCAGTACCGCAGGTCCCGGAAGCGGATGGACGAACCGGGTGATTACGCAGCCCAACGGAGATATCGCCGAAGATCAGGCCGTCACGGCAATCGGGTCATATAGCTCTACCGCACCGCTCACCGGTGCGGGCAGTTGGCTGATGCAAATGGTGGCGTTCCGGGTCGGTAGTAGCCAGCCGCCGAGTGCGCCGACGGGTCTGGGCGCGACCGCGATTTCCAGCAACCAAATCAACCTCAGCTGGACCGCCTCGAGCGGGAGCGTGGGATCTTACCTAGTCGAGCGATGCGTCGGTCCCGGCTGCATCAATTTCTCCCAGATTGGGAGCACCACCGGAACCACTTTCGCCAACACCGCATTGGTGGCATCGACCAGCTACTCCTATCGCGTGCGGGCGACCGATGGAGCAAATTTCAGCGGCTACTCAAACGTCGCGAGCGCCTCAACCCTGCCACCGCCGACCAATCCCTCCAACCTGACAGCCAACGCGGTCTCAGGCAGCCAGATCAACTTGAGCTGGACAGCCTCCACCGGCAGCGTCACGTCGTATTTGATCGAGAGCTGCGCAGGTGCGGGCTGCACGAACTTTTTGCAGATCGGCTCCGCGACCGGCACCACCTACTCGAGCACGGGGCTGTTAGCATCGACCACGTATGTTTACCGCGTACGGGCGAGCGACGGGGCGGGAAACCTGAGCGGCTACTCCAACACCGCAAGCGCCGCAACGCTGTCACCCCCGACCAGCCCTTCCAATCTGACAGCGACCGCCATCTCGAGCAGCCAGATCAACTTGAGCTGGACAGCCTCCAGTGGCAACGTTGCCTCCTATTTAATCGAGCGCTGCTCAGGTGCGGGCTGCACCAATTTCTCCCAGATTGGGAGCACCACCGGGACCACTATCGCGAACACCGCACTGGTGGCATCGACCAGCTACTCATATCGCGTGCGGGCAACCGATGGAGCAAATTTCGGCGGCTACTCAAACGTCGCGAGCGCCTCAACCCTGCCACCACCAAGCAGCCCGTCCAACCTGACAGCGACCGCCATCTCAAGCAGCCAGATCAACTCGAGCTGGACAGCCTCCACTGGCAGCGTCGCGTCCTATTTAATCGAGCGCTGCCAGGGCGCGGGGTGCTCAACCTTCGCGCAGATCGCAACCAGCACCACTACAACGTACAGCGACACCAACGTGAGCCCGGGCACCACGTACGGCTATCGGGTGCGGGCCGCGGACGCCGCGAACAATTTCAGCGGCTATTCGAACATCGCGATGGCGACCACGTCAGGCGCGCCAATCGTTCCTACGCTGATTCAGTCAAGCTATGCGACTCCTCAGTCTCCTGTCTCGTCGGTTAGCCTCACTTACACCAGTGGGCAGTGGAGGGGAGACCTGAGCGTTGTGGTGGTGGGCTGGAACGATTCCGTTGCCCAGGTGACCTCGGTCGTGGACAGCAAACACAATACGTATGTCCTGGCTGTTGCCACGGTCGTGACTGACGCTGGCCTTTCACAGTCGGTCTACTACGCCAGCAATATCGCAAACGCGAATCCAGGCGAGAACACCGTGACGGTCAGATTCAATACTCGTGCGCAGTACGCGGACGTTCGCATCCTCGAATACAGAAGCATCGCTGCGACCAATCCAGTAGATGTCACCGTCGCGCGCGCGAGCACGACCAACCCGAGCAACAGCGGCTCTGTCCTTACGACGAACAACGCGGATCTGTTGTTCGCGGCAAACATCGTCCAGGCTGTAACGACCGGTCCAGGGCCGGGTTTCACGATGCGGCTGCTCACAAGTCCGGATGGTGACATCGTCGAGGATCGGGTGGTGAGCACCACTGGCTCTTACAGTGCAACGGCACCGCTCAACGGCACCGCCGGATGGTGGATCATGCAAATGGTGGCGTTCAAGACAGCGGCTCCTCCTGCTGTGCTTCCGCCCACCGTGGCCGTCACTTCGCCGGCAGCTGGTGCCACCCTGACCGGGACGGTGACGGTTACGTTGACCGCATCCTCCCCCTCTTCGGGAATAGAGGCCACCCAGGTGCTCGTGGACGGGGTCCCTGCGACACCGCCGGATGTTACTCCTCCGTATTCGTTTTCACTCGACACCACGAAATTCAGCAACGGAACGCACTCGGTTAGCGCGACCGCCGTCGATTCCGGTCGAAACACCGCATATGCCACCCCGGTCTCGGTGACCTTCTCGAACGCGAACCCAGGCAATCCCGCGGTGACTGGTCTGTGGTCGGGGATCATTTCGCTTCCGATCGTCCCTGTCCACGTCTCCCAGCTGCCAGCCGGGAAGATCCTCATGTGGGATGGGCAGGCTTTCGGCTTTGATGGAAGAGTCTGGGATTCGCTCTCCTACGCTGTCACGGGTGTGCCGATTCCCATAAATGCATTTTGCACTGCGCACGAACAGATGTCGGACGGGCGGATTTTTCTCGCTGGAGGTCACAACGGGGGCGCTCACCTCGGGCTCACCGCCGCGAACGCGTTTGACCCTGTCACCCAATCCTGGACGGTTCTCCCAGACATGGCGTACCCGCGATGGTATCCCACGGCGACTGCACTCCCCGACGGCACCCTATTCGTCCTGAGCGGGGAATCGAATTGCGGAGAATGCGATGTGCCGGTCGCTGAAATCTACGCGCCGAGCACCAATTCCTGGACGCATTTAACGGATGCGCCGTTTGTCTTTCCATATTACCCGCACGTTTACGTGCTCACGAGTGGTCGCCTCCTGGTCGCCGGCACCTCCGAGGCCCCCATCGTTAGCCAGGTGTTCGACTTAACCCGGCACACGTGGACTTCGGTCGGCGGCGCCGCTGTCGATGGCGGCAGCTCGGTGATGTACCGGCCCGACAAAATTCTAAAGACCGGTACCTCGACAGATCCGGACAAGCCGAGCACTCCGTCCGCTGCCACCGCCTATGTCATCGACATGGGGCAGCCATCGCCCGCCTGGCGTGCCGTGACGTCGATGAACTTTGCGCGTACCTATCACACGCTCACCGCCCTTCCCGACGGCAACGTCCTGGCGAGCGGAGGCGGCCCGACGACCGCCGCGACCGACACCGCGAATGCCATCCTGGAAGTTGAGATGTGGTCGCCGGCGACCGAGAGCTGGACGACGCTCGGTCGAATGCACGCGCCCCGCCTCTACCACTCTTCGGCGTTGCTGATGCCCGATGCCCGAATTCTGGTTTTGGGCGGCGGGCGTTTCGACGATTCCATTGTAGCGCCTACTGATCAATTCAGCGCCGAGTTCTTCGCACCGCCCTATTTGTTTAGAGGCCCCAGGCCGGTCATTACGTCCGCGCCTTCGTCTCTGCAATATGGGCAGCCATTCACGGTGCAAACACCGGATGCAGCGCGCATCGCGAGCGTCTCGCTGCTGCGCCTGGGGAGCGTTACTCACGCAATCAACATGGCTCAGCGCTTCGTTCCACTGGCCTTCACCACCGGCGCCGGCTCGCTGACTGCGACTGCGCCAGCGAATTCGAATATCGCCACGCCGGGCAATTACATGCTCTTCCTGGTTGACACGAGCGGAGTGCCGTCGATCTCAGCGCCAGTGCGCTTATAGCGGCGGCGCAGTTGAACATCAGCACGCTTTTGTAGAGCACCCTAGATCCGGCGCCGGTCGGCAACCGCTTATAGCTCCGAGAGCCTGAGCCCTCATCCGTCCGCGCGGCCCGCGATACCCGGTGCGCGATCCAGCGCAGCAGGAGCGATCGCGGCCGCCGGCTCGCGAACAGTGATCTCGGCCGGGACTTCGCGGACCTCGAAAAACCGCTTCAGCGCCAAAAACCGCTCAATCTGCCTTCAGGGTTGGCTGAAGGGCGTCCCTGCATCGAAGCGTGCTTTGGCAGGCAACGTGTAGAGCTTGGTCGCACCGGTCGGATCGACCCATGGCCAGACGTAACCCCTGCCGGCATTGAAAAAGGCCGGCCGCTGCCTCAGATAGAGCGAGTTTGGCAGCAAGCGCTCGGAAATCTTCGGATCCCAATTGACCGAATTGGTGAGATGGTCGAAGTTGCCGTGTCGAATTGCAGTGGTTCTTACCATCGCGTCCGTCGGGTAAGGCGCAAACTCGTCCCAGCCCAACAACCAGATGGTCGGCCGCCTCCGGTCGTTTGATTCGTAGGACCAGCCCTTCATCTGTCCTTGCAGACCGAGGACGTTGCCTAAAAAGCTCATCCAATAGGAGTAATAGCCGGCCCCCGCGCACCGCCTCGGGCCAGCATCCGTGAAGTCTCGGCGTCTTCCGCTCAAGTGATTGCGGAACACCGTGTGGTAGATGGAGTTGCCGTGGGTTTTGTCGCTATCCCAATTGAATCCGTAGTTGCCCTCGAAGAGCACGTGATGCGGGCCGACCATGTGGCTCGCGTTAAGGCCAGTCTCGACCCACCCTGGGCTCGATCCAATGTGCCCATTATCCACGTAATTGTAACCGACGACAGATCCGGCGCCGGAGCAGCGCGCTACCATCACCTTGTTCGCGTCGACCGAGATGTTGTTCTCGATCAGGATCTCAGAGGAACCGTTGGAGAGCGAGATGTTGTAACTGGCCCCGCCAGGCTCCATCCACACCGGAGTATGGACGTACGAATCTCTAATCTCCACGCGGAACGAACTATCGACTGCGAATCCTTCGCCTAAAAATCCGGTGTTCTCGACCCGCGCCGCCCAACTTTGCGCTGCCCACGCGAACCGCAGTTGACCGTTGTCTCCACCCTGAAGCTTAAGATCCTCGAGGCCGGCGTTCTTCACATGAATGTCCGTGTACACGTAAAGCTGAGCCGTGTGCGAGGTACGGTAGTCGATGTGGAAGGGCGAGGTGAAGGTCACGGTCCTCGTCGCGGCATCGTAGCTTTGGACCTCCTTCACTTCGGCAGTGACGCGATCTGGACGGCTGAACCATCCCGCTGCATCTGGCCAGGGATCGTCGGTTCCTCGGCTAGGGTTGTGGTGCTGGTACACCACGCGCCAGTCAGACGAGGCCCAGATCTGGCCCCGTCCGGCAGGATCTGTCCGCCAACCGGCACCGGACAATTCGTCGATCAGTACGATTTGCTCTGGGGAGAGACCGCCGCCCGGTGCGGACGCAAGCTGCACCGACCTCGCACCCTTCACTGCATCCGAGGCTAAGTTGAAAGCAGTGCCGCCAGAAGACCATCTGGCTGGCCCGACGATAATGATCGGTTTCGCGACGCCAGGAATGTAAGAGCCGGGCGTAGCGCCGTTGGTTCGCCGCAATAAGGTAGAAGTCGGGCCCGCTCCACGCAAAGTGATCCCTCGGTTGAGGTACAGGATGTCATTGTTGATGGTGAAAGTGCCTGCGGACAGCTGAACCACTTGTCCGAGAGGACATGCCTTGATTGCAGACTGAATATCTGCCGTTGCGTCCTGCGCCCCATTGCCGTAGGTGGATGCATTGATCTTCGCGCAGATCGTGGTTCGGTTGGGGATGCCGCCGGTGACCCCCGGGTTCCAGACGGTGCGGCGGTCCGCGGACAGCGTGGTGAATGCGGAAACGCTCGCCGTCGCGGTTGCGCGTCTGGATGGATCGGCCACACTGGTGGCCACCACGTGGTAATTTCCCGCGGTCGCAGGCGCCGTATACCTTCCCAAGGAATCCACGGTTCCTCCGCTCGCGCCCTCTTGCACCGACCAGGTGACTGCGGTCGATTGGCCCCCAGTGGTCCCGCTCACTGCTGCGGTGAACGTGAAGCCGGCACTCGGCTCGATGACCAGGCTCGAGGGCGAAATCGATACCGCCGCCCCCGGAACCGCGACGGTCACGGCGGCGCTGTCAATCTTCGAGGTGTCCGCCACGTTGGACGAGCCCGCCCCCTGGAGCAATCCACCCTTGTACGCTGAGAAAGAGATGCCCGTTGTGAGAAACAGGAACGAATATCTCGCAGAGACCCTCATACGGTGGCTGGCGTCTGGTTGACCCCTTCGTCATCATAGCCTTTTCTACGCTTGGGGAACTAGCGTTTGGGGCGCAGACCAACGGAAGTCCATGCCTAGATCAGTTCAGCGCCGAGAGTGGGCTTGTGGCTCGGTCAGGGCTGGATGAACGGCGTCCCGGCGTCGAAGCGCCTCACGCGCGCCAACGCAGCTGTGGGTCGACTTTCCCCTCGGCTAGCAATTTCTCGATTTGCCCGATTCGCCGGAATCGAAAACCCTCAAAATCTTGCACGCTGATACCCACCTCGCGAAATGCCAGGTAGAGCTCGCGCGCGCCCTCGCGCGCCGTCCAACGAGGCTTAAAATCCGGCAGCGCCCGCGCGATTTTGGAGCAATCGACGCGGTAGTTGCGGGCATCCGGCCCCGCTCCACTGGCGAACTCAATAGTGCAGCCTGGGACGGTCTCGTGGACGATCTCCGCCAATTCGCGAATCCGGTAGTTCTCCTCCGGCCTACCGACATTGAACGCCTGCTTGTGGATCGCCACGCGCGGGGCGGTGAGCGCAGCAGCGAAAGCCCGGCAGATATCCTCCACATGAACGATCGGCCTCCAGGGCGTACCGTCGCTCTTGATCCGCACCTTACCGGTCGCCACCGCCCAGGCAGTCAGATTGTTAAGAACGATGTCGCAGCGCAACCGCGGGGATACCCCGTAGGCAGTGGCACTGCGGAGCAGGACCGGGCTGAATTCGTCAGTTGCGAGCGCAAGCAGATCTTGTTCGGCGCGCACTTTCGAAACGCCGTAGGGCGTCACCGGATTGAAAGGGGCGTTCTCGTCGAGAAGACCATCTCCCGATGCGCCATAGTTGCTGCAGGAAGACGAGAAGAGAAAGCGCGGCACCGCCGCCTGCCGCGCAAGCTTTGCCAGATGCACCGTGGCGCGATGATTGATGTCGTAAGTGAGATCCGGGTCGAGGTCGCCAAGCGGATCGTTGGACAAGGCCGCCAGATGGACGACCGCATCGAATCCAGCCAAGTCGCTGGGCTTGGCATCGCGGATGTCGCGCTGGATTGACGGGACCTGTGTGAGGCTGCCGATGAACGCGCAATCACGGTAGTAGTCGGTATCCATGCCGACGATGTCGTGGCCGGCTGCACCCAGAAATGGAACCATGACAGAACCGATAAAGCCCTTGTGGCCGGTGACGAGAACGCGCATGTGGATAAGCCCCAATCGTTGGCAGTGGGCCGGCGATGCTAGTTGAAGCCCGAGAGCTTGGCCAGCCTCTGCAATTTGCAGGGGATGACTTCGACGAGGGGTCAAATGACCAGCTTGCGAACGTAAAACCCCTCGGCGAAACCCTCGGCAGCATTGCATTCAATGCCGCGAATTCGCATCAATGCCTCGAAGGTCTCGGGCCGAAACCATCGCCGGGTCGCCTGTGACCGGAAATGGCGCATCAGCAGTTCGATTTTGCGTTGCGCAATGCTGCGCGCGAGCGGGACGAAGAGGTTGGGATTTCCGAGATCTCCCTCGTATTTGGGGATCTCATACTCGGCAATCAGGTGATCGCGAAATGTGTTCCAGGTCAGCTCCCCGACAATGCGATGGTCCTGATGGAGATCGCGCACTCGGTGGGTCAATACCAGATCGGGCTTGATCGTTGATTTGAGCTCCTCGAACTGCTCCTTGATCGAGCTGCCGACGAAAGGAAAAAAGCTCTCTCGAAAGGCGTGGATTTCAATCTGCGTTTGGCCGGCTCCGGCAAGGATTTCGGATGCGCTCGCCTTGGCCTCAGCTTCACGCTCCGGATTGGATGCGAAGATCACCCAGCGCACGGTCGATTTCGGTCGCTCTTGGAGCAGCCGCAGCACCGTCCCGCCGCAGCCGATCTCAACATCATCACAGTGCGCGCCGACGCAGAGAATGGTCAGCGGCGCGCCGGGTTTGCCCAGGTTTGCTGCGAGCATCATTGATTGGAACGCGAGTGCGGTTTTGCTGCTGGAACAAGGAACACCCTAGGTTCTGTCATCCGTGCGTCCGCGATCATCGCGTCCGCCTCTGCGCTCACAGAGGAGCACCGAGAGGCAATTCGGGCCGCCTGCGAATGCCGGAAACGGTGTGCGTGCGCAAGATCCCGAAGTGGCGGCGGATCCGGGCGATGATCCGCTCCGTCGCCAGGCCGTCGCCATATGGGTTCTTGGCGGTAGCCATCGCTCGGTAGGCAATCGCGTCGGTAAGAAGCCGCGAGGCGCGCTCCACGATCGCGGATGCCTTCGGTCCGGTGAGGATCGCGGTTCCTGCCTCGACACCCTCCGGCCGCTCGGTGGTATCGCGCATCACCAGCACCGGTTTGCCGAGCGATGGAGCTTCCTCCTGGACCCCCCCGGAGTCGGTGAGCACCAGGTAACAGCGCGACAACAGTCGAACGAAGCTCCGATAACCTTGCGGCGCGATCAGCCGCACGTTGGACAGCTTCCCCAGCAGTCGCTTCACGTGAACCCATACGTTCGGGTTTGGGTGGACGGGATAGACGAAGCGGTGTTCGGGGAAACGGCGGGCCAGCGTCGCAATTGCCTCGCAGATTTGCTCGAGGCCCTCGCCGAAGTTCTCTCGTCGATGCCCGGTGATCAGCACAAAGGGAAATCTCGTCCAGTCCGCCCCGAGTACCTGCGCAAGCTCATCGTCGATCGCGGCACAGAGACGCGCGTCCTTCCGGTGGATCGCGACCTCTGCACAAAGGGCGTCGATCACCGTGTTTCCAGTGACGACGATGTTGTCTTCGAGGACGCCCTCCTCCAGCAGGGCATTACGAGCGGTGAGGGTCGGAGCGAAGTGCAGCGACACCAGCGATGTCGCGAGCTTGCGGTTCGCTTCCTCGGGAAATGGCGACCGGATGTTGCCTGTGCGCAACCCAGCTTCCACGTGCCCGATCGGGATCCGGCGGTAGAAGCAGGCGAGGGCTGCAACCAGCACCGTGGTGGTGTCTCCCTGGACCAATGCGATGTCGGGCCGGCCTTCTTCGAGCCAGCCGTCGATTGCATCCATCAGACGCGCAGTGAGGCCGGCCAGACTTTGGTTGGGGCGCATCACGTCGAGGTTTGCATCCACCGCGAAGCCGAATTGGTCCGCTACCTGCTGGAACAGCTCCTTATGCTGTCCCGTCGCGACCACGGTGCAATGGAAGTCAGATGACTGCCGAAGAGCACCGACCACTGGGGCGAGCTTGATCGCCTCGGGCCGAGTGCCCATGAACACTGCCACGTTTTTCTTCATACTCACCGGTACAACTCCTGCGTGCGTCAGTGCACGCTCCCATCACCCATCCGCCACTTCCGCCGTGAGAAAATCTCTCGAGCGGCGATCCAGATGAACTCACTGTTTGTGGCGAGATAACGCTTCCACATCTTTCGCGGCTCCATCATCAACCGCCACGACCATTCCATCCCAACCGATTGGACCCACTTTGGCGCGCGCCGAACACGACCGGTGAGCACATCGAAACTTCCACCGACCCCGATCATCACCGGCACGTTGAGATGCTTACGGTGGTGTTCGTTCCAGGTCTCCTTGAACGGGCTGGGCATCCCGACGAACAGCACGTCCGGAGCGCGCTCCCGGATCTCCTCCACGATCGCGACCTCTTCGTCCGGGGAGAAGTAGCCGTCGCGGTAGCCGGCGACGATCAGCCCCGGGTAGCGCTCGGCGCAAAGTTGCGCAAGCTTCGAAACCACTTCGGGCTTCGCTCCAAGGAAATAGACGCTTAACCGACGATCGGAACCCACCTCGAGCAGTCGGGCCATCAGGTCCACTCCGGCGACCCGCTCTGGAAAATGCAGATCGGTCATCCACGACGTCCAGACCACCGACATCCCATCGGGGACAATCAGGTCGCCGGCGAGGCAGGCCTCCCGAAGCGTGGGATCGTGCCTGATCATGCACAAAGTCGCGGCGTTGACGGTGATCACCGTGTGGGGTCGGCGCGGAGGCGTGCACCAGAAGAGGCATTGGTCGGTGACCTCGTGCATCGTCACGGCATCGAACGGAACCCCCAGCAGCTCAGCGCGAGGCTTGGAAATCGCCGACGGAGCGAGATTGGACCGGTGTTTCGCCTGCCAGGCTGAGGCTCGCTCGCGCGCGATCTTGCGCGCCGTTGCCGGCTTGCCAAGCACCAGGCAAAGGTGCTGGTAACGGCGGAGGAACCGGCGGAACTCTGGGTCATCGTAGCGGGGCAGTCTTTTGAGCTGGCTCGAGAAGTAGCCCCAAAGCATTCCGAAGCTGCCGTAGAGAACCGGATGCTTCGTCAATCGGTAGATCGCGACGGCGAGGTAGTAGAGCGGCGAGGTTCCCATGAAGTACTGACCGAAACCTGCGCGCAGTCGCCCCGACCAAATACCTTTACCTTCGCTCGAGCCCATCGGGCGCAGGTGCAGGAAGCGCAGCTCCTCGTCGTCTACGCTTTCCGCAAGCCAGCCCAACATCCGAGCTCGGTGGCAGTCGATTCCATCCCACATCACCTGGTTCACGAAGCCACCGATCTCGCGGAAACAGGCGACGCGGTAGAACTTGGTCATGCCCACCGACATGTCGTCGCCGCACACTTCCGGAGTTTTCTCGCCGGTGCGTGGGTGAATGAACCAGGGCTTGCCCGAGCAGGTACCCAGACGAGGCTCGCGCTCCATCCGCCGGATCAACAGCTCGAAGTATTGGGGCGGAAGCTCCAGATCCATGTCGAGCTTGCACAGATAGTCGAAGTCATCGAGGTTGAGCGTTTCCAAACCAGCGTAGAACGACTCGATCACTCCAGCGCCGACGGCGCGCCGTCCTCGATCCGTGCGCTGCACGACTCGCAAGTAGGGCAACTTCCGCTGGTATTCCTCCAAAATCTTCGACGTCTCATCCTTAGAGCCATCGTCGACCACCACCCAGAGCTGTGGTGGGACAGTCTGGGTCGCGACACTTTCGAGCGTGCGCCGCATATGGGTAGCCTCGTCTCGGCAAGGCGAGACAAGAACGTATCTCCACTGCGTGTGCATTCTGCTAGGGCCCCTTGATCGACGGAATGAACTTGAGTTTAGCTGTTAACAGCCTTTCGTCAGCGTACGTTAAATGGCCCTTTACGAATACTGAAGATTTCGCGACGTCCTGGATGGGCTCTTCACTAAACCATTATGGAGTTTCATCATTGGTCGCCCTGGGGTCCTTACCACCCCGCGAACTGGATAATTCAATAAATCGATCAAGCTCGCGTATAGATCACTTTCATCGGTTCTGGATCCATCAGCTATGCAACAATTCGGGCAATTCTAGGAAGAGCTGTCGCTTCTGTTCACGATTTAGAACGTCGGGTACGCTAACTTAAGGATTTGCAACATTTGGGACATGGGTGGAGAGGATCGATGGATTGCAGCCAGGCCGGTGGGCGCTGGTCGTCGGCGCTCATCGCGTGGGCGATTGTCTTGTGCGCCGGGGTCGCGTGCGGTCCATCCGGGAAATACATCTGGGTCGACCGCTATAGGCAGGCCGTCCAGACGAGCACCGCCGATTACCGGATCGCTCCCGGTGATGTGATCAACGTGCGGGTGTTCAACCAGGACGCGATGTCGGCGCGCACCCGGGTGCGCGCCGACGGAAAAGTGTCGCTGCCGTTCCTGAACGATGTGCCCGCGGCCGGTCAGAGCCCTGGTGAATTTGCGAAAACGTTGCAGAAGCTCCTCCTCGCCTTCATGCGCGAGCCGGTAGTCACGGTGTTGGTTGACGAGACGCACACCTCACAAGTGTCGATCGTTGGCGAGGTGGCTCGGCCCGGCGTGTATGCGATCGAGCCTGGCCAAGGCGTGCTGCGCCTGCTGGCTGCGGCCGGCGGGCTGAATGACTTCGCGCACAAGGACCGGATCTTCGTCCTACGACTGTCGGAGGGTGTGCGGATCCGCTTCCGCATGGATGAGCTGGCGATGCCCGGGACCCCTGCGGCGCGCTTCCGCCTGCTCGCGGACGACGCGATCATCGTCGAGTAGCGGGAATGGGGGCGGCGCTGCTCGCGGCGGTCCTTCTGGGCGGCATGCTGCTCGACGGAACTGCGCGCTTCGAGGGGCGGGCCGGTTCTCGGGTCGCCGGCCAGCCGACGCCGGACAGTGGAGTCGCCGCGCTGGCGCTATTGGTTCAGGACGACGAAGGCGCGCTCCTGTTGCGCGCCGGCCTCGCGCCTCAGCTTTTGGTCGCGAATCCGGGAGGAGGGGTGGTGGAGCGAGTCTTCACCCGCGCCCACGCGGCGGTGGAGTTGCGCGACCGTGCGATGCTTCGGGTGCAGCTTCGGCAAGACCTGGCATACGGCTCGATAGATCTTTCGCCCCTCGCGGGATTGCCCGTGGCAGGTCCCGGTCCCGTTCCTCCTGGCGCGCAGCCCCCGCCTGCAACCCCAATCGTACGGCTGGAAGAGTCCACAACTTCCGCCGCAGTGCAGATCGGGTTGTCGCGCCGAACACGCTTGTCAACCGACGCGGCCTGGCAGGTCAGCGGCGGCGCCGACCAGGCCTCCCGCAATTCCGTTCCGCTCGTCCACGGCGGAAGGCTGCGCGCCCAGCTGAGCCACTCGCTCACCCGTGTTGACCAGCTTGACGGGGAGCTATCCGGGTTCGACAGCCGGTACTCCAACGGTCGGCGGGTCAGCGTTGGGAACGCGCTGATCGGCTGGGGCACGATGCTGACGCGCGGAGGAACACTCCTGCTGGGGGCCGGGCCCTCGGTCGGGCGAGGCGTCGATTCGAACGGCAGGGCCCTCAACTCGCTGTTGTACGTCGCCCGCGCCGACCTGGTTCTCTCGCCCGTCGCGCTTGGGACACGCGGCCTTTCCCTCTCAGTGCGCGCGGCGGCGGAGCCGGTCGGTGACCTGCTCAGCGGTGATCTCACCGAACGCGGCGGCATCACCCTCGGCGTTGCCATCGCCGCGGCGCGCGACCTGACGCTGAACATCCGCACGTCGGGCAGCTTGGCGCTCACCTCTGGGGTTTCGGGTGCTTCCGGCACCGTCCGCGGCGACCGCTACGGAGTAGGAGAGCTCAGCGCCGTTTGGGCCGTCGCGCGGCAGATCGACGCGTCAGTGGGCGCTCGAGGCTCTTGGCTCAGTCGTCCCGTCGGCGGCCTTCCCCATGCACAATGGGTTGCCTTCGTCGCCCTCACCTTCTATCCGTTCCGGCGCTAGGCGATCCGGGTATTTCCGAAAGTCCTCGCGCTCGCGCGGGCAGCGGCGAACGGTCGCTGTCGCGCCCATCCTTATCTATGGTAGGCAGTTATCCATGTGTGGAATCGCTGGGATCATCGGTCGCCTCGATGCGCGCAATCGCGACGCCGTGCGGAGAATGAGCGACGCGATGGCCCACCGCGGGCCGGATGGGGAAGGCTTCTGGGAGTCGCCACCCGACGAGCTCGGAAACGGCGTCCTGCTCGGGCATCGACGGCTTGCGATCCTCGATCTGTCTTCAACCGCCGCGCAGCCGATGAGCGACCCGCTGACCGGCCAGGTGATCAGCTTCAACGGCGAGATTTACAACTTTCAGTCGCTGCGCGATCGGCTGCAAGCGAAGGGCCATGCCTTCCAATCTACCGGCGATACCCAGGTGATGCTGCGCGCGATCGGCGTTGAAGGCCGTGCCGCGGTGGCATCGCTCCGCGGCATGTTCGCGTTCGCATTGTGGGACCCGAAGAAGCGTGAGTTGCTTCTCGCGCGCGATCCGCTGGGGATCAAGCCGCTCTACTTCGCACGCTGCGCCAACCGCGACGAGGGTTGGTCTTTGGCATTCGCCTCGGAAGTGCGCGCCCTGCTCGCATCCCGGTTGCTGGGCCAGCCCAAACTCAATCCGCGCGCCTCAGCATCGATCGCCTGGAATGGCTTCATCGTCGCGCCAGATAGCGCGGTTCAGGGCATCCAGTCGCTGATGCCTGGAGAGCTGCGGGGCTTCGATGGCGCGGGGCGGGAGACCACCAGCGAGGCGTGCTGGACAATCTCGCCGCATCGCGAGTCTAAACCCCTCGACGAGACCGAGTTAAGCGAGGCGCTCGAGGAGTCGCTGCGCCTGCACCTGATCAGCGATGTGCCGCTAGCGGTCTTCCTCTCTAGCGGCGTCGACTCGTCCTCGGTTGCGAACCTCGCCAAGCGTGCCGCAACCGGCCCGGTACACACCTTCACCCTCTCATTTGAGGACCCCACGCTCAACGAGGCGCCCTTCGCCAGAAAGATCGCGACCGCGATCGGCACCGAGCACCAGGAAGTACTCCTTACCGAGGCGCACTTCGTCGAGCACCTCGACCGGGCGCTCGACAGTCTCGATCAACCCACCTTCGACGGGCTCAACTCGTATTACATGTCCGAGGCGATCCACCAAGCCGGGTTTACCGTCGCCCTCGTCGGCACCGGAGGGGACGAGCTGTTCGGTGGGTACCCGTCCTTTCGCGAGCTTCCGCTTCTGCAGCGCTGGTCGGAGCGACTCAGTTGGGTTCCGCGCGGAGCCCTGGTCGCGGCGGCGGCACTGTTGTCGTCGCGTCTGACCGGCAAAGCAGGAGCGATCGCGCCGCAGACCCGCTGGGCAAAGCTGCCCGAGATGGTGCGCCGGGCGGACGATCTGTTGTCCCTGTACCAGCTCGCCTACGCGCTCTTTTTGCCAAAGTTCCAGCGCGAGCTGGTAGCGTTGGATGCCGTTGCGCCGTTGGTCGATGGACTGCCCCCGGCGATCCGAATCCTGCTTCAGAAGGAGACCGCCGAGCGTTCAGCCCTCTCGGCGATCAGCGTGATGGAGCATCGGCTGTTTCTAGGCGAGCGGCTGCTGCGCGACAACGACGCCGCCAGCATGGCAGCGTCGATCGAGCAGCGCCTTCCGCTCGTCGACCGGGTGCTCTTTGAGACGGTCGACCGCCTCGACGATGGGCTACGCTATTCGCCGGTGGGTAAAAAGGCGCTGCTTCGGCGGATCGGCTTGCGCGGTCTTGATCCCGCGCTGTTCAATCGGCCCAAGAGCGGATTCGTGCTGCCCTATGACCGGTGGATCCGCCAAGGCCTGAGCAAAGCAATCGATGAGACGATGCGCGACCCGGCGGCGATCTCAGCCGCGGGGTTAAACCCCGAACCGGTGCAACGCCTCTGGCAAGCATTCCGGGACGGTGCGCCCGGCCTGTACTGGTCGCGGATCTGGGCGATCTACGTGCTGATTCGCTGGTGCCACCGGCATGGCGTATTCCGCTAACGGCCGCTGGAGAGCACGACCGACCCGATAAAGAGATCGCGACCGATCAGCTCGACCGTCTTCTGAGCGGCAGCGAGTTTCGTCTTGCGTTTGCGCACGCAAAGCAGCGCCATATCCGCCGCCTGCGCGAGCATGACGCCCAGCGGGTTCGACAGGACCGACTCGATCGTTACCACCACGCGCCACGGATCGCCGGTGGTCGTTGAAACCGCGCGGGTAGAGAGATTGGCCATCAGTTTGAGATCTGCAATTACGCCGCGGATCGCTTCCAGGCCCATTCCCTCCGCGTTCAACACCCTAAGCTCTGGGTCTCCGAGCGCCGCGCCTGCCTTCGCCAGGCTGGCCGCGATGCTGGTAGCAGAGGCCCCTGGATCGGCGGGAACCAGGACCAACGACGACCATTGGTGCCGGTGCACCTCGAGCCAAAGCCGCTGAGCGTCCTCAGACGTGAGCTGCGGCTCGACCGTAGAGCCCGGCCCGGTTCGGGGACGCTTGGATTCGTGCCGCACATTCGGCAACTTACCTAAAGACGCCAAGGGCTGGGCCGGATTCAAACCAGAAAGGCCCGGTTAACTCAAAGCCCGGCCAGTAACAGCGGGTTGAACTCGAGCTCGAGCGCCCTCCTTGCGCAGCGCGGTGCGGGCCAGATGGCGGCCGAGTGTCGGGCCCGTGTAGGCCGTTCCGGCCACAAAGCGAAAGAGCGGGCCGAAGCTAAACGCAGACATTATCCCAACGAAGTAAAGCCCCGACACGGACGACTCGCAGTGTCGATTTAGCCGCGGCGCCCGCTCGATGCGATCGATTCGAGCTCGCAGCTCCTGGCTGAGGAACGGGAGACGGTCCACGTCGACCTCGAAGCCCGTCCCGGCGACGACGTGGTCGGCGCGAAGCTCGAACTCGCCCTTGTCCTGCTCGCGTAGATGCAGCACCACACCACCGTCCTCCGCCCGCGCAGAAATTATCTCGCAACGGGTGCGGACCATGACTTTGCCTTCGACCCGATCGCGGACCCACCATGCACCGGAGGGACAAGACGGGTACGCACGGGTCAATCTTATCCGCGCTGAGTCGGGCATGAAGTGCGGTACCAGCGGGAAATGCTCGATTGCCCAGTTCACTTTTCCGGCGCCGAGAACGCTCAAGGGCTCTCGCAGACGGGCAAGGATTGAGCGCTGAACTGGCGTCTTGGTATGAAAGATCAGACGAGGTTTGCGGACCAGCAGCTGAACCCGAGAACCGCTCTCGTGCAGGAGCGCCGCGGCCTCCAGAGCCGACTGCCCCGCTCCCATGACACAAACATCCTTGCCGGCATATTCCTGGTAGTCCTGATGCTCAGCGGTATGAGAAACCAGCCCGGGCGGAAGTCCTTCGAGCACCGCGGGCTTCCTATGAAAATACCGCAGGCCCACCGCCACCACCACTCGGCGCGCTTCCATGCGTTCGCCGCTCGCGAGGGTGACAAGGAATCCACCCCGGATCCGTTCGATCAGCTGGACATCGACGGACTCGACCTCGGGAACGAGCTTCTTCTGAAGCCACACCCCGTACTCGGAGAACGACTCGATTCTGCACGGCTCACGGTCCTCGAGGCCGCGCTCACGGCACCAGTCCTCGAACCTCACTCTTTCCGGAGTGTCGATGGTAGTCGCGAAAGCGAATGACTTGAGGAATATGCCGCGCGGCATATCCTGCCAAAATCGCATTGGGTGGCCGAAGATCCGAAACGGCACCCGGCGGCGGCGCAGATGGGTGGCGAGTGACAGACCGTAGGGACCTGCTCCAGCGATGAGAACTTCCAAGCTTGTTCCTCCGCGGACCAAAGGCCACCGCCCATACCATACCGTGCCGCTTGGATGCACCTCAATCAATCACTACCTGACGCACGAAGCTGCGGGGGTGACGCGCCAACCGGGCGAAATGATGAAAGGCTTCCAACGACGCGGGCATCCGGTCATTTGGATCGGTTACCGCGTCCACTATCGAGCTGCGGTGGGTCGCCAGAAACCCCCACCATCGCTGCGACTCCTCGGTTGAGATTCTCCCAAACAGCCGTCGGGAGATCAGCTGGAGCTTGAGCTCGAGACTGCGGCAGTAGATTAGGCCTTGATTCCCATTCGAGCTCGAAGCCGACGCGATTCGCCTGCCGAGTCGATCCCAGTGGCCAAGCGCCGCATCGTACGCCAGCAGGGGCAGCGGCAGTCCACGCGCGATGTCGAACGCCATTTGGCCATAGAAGCGCGGGTTGAAGTCGATCAGAAGATAGCTGCCGTTGTCCTCGACAAACTCGGCTTCGAACACGCCCTCGTATCCGATGCTGCGACAGAGGGTGAAAATGCTCGTCACCAGGTCTGGCCGCGGGTCCGCTTCTTCGAAGCAAAGACCCACGCCAAGCTGCCGGGGCTGCTGCAAGATCTTGCGCGAGGCGCGGGTAGCGGCCAACTCGGCGCGCGGACCAATGAAGCCAGTGATCCCGTAAATCCCTTCCGCCTGCGAGGGGAAGTACTCTTGCACCGTCACCCGCGACACAGTTGGATCATATGTGAGCAGGGAGGGATCGTATTTCGTAGCCGATGTGAACTGGGCGTAACTGCGCTGCAGGTCTTGCGGCCGCCAAACCGGCACGCCCTTCGCGTGCGGGCGAAACAGGATCTGCGTCTGTGGCTTGATCACTACTGGAAAGCGGGCGGTGGTGGAGATCTCTGCCAGATCGCTGTCGCTTGCCGGAACCCAGGTGCGCGGCATCGAGAGTCCCGCCGCCTCGGCGGCTGTGCGCAGCCGAATCTTGTTCAGCAACCCGTAGGTCACCTCCGGCGGTGGATGCCGGAGCACGAAGTGCTTCGCGAGTTCGGCGCGGTGGATCGAGTACAGCCAGGCCAGATCGTCGCTGGTCGGATAGAGCACGTATCCCGGCTCGCGGGCGCCAAACTCACGAAGCCAGTGGATGAACCGAGAGGGATTGGACGGATCAGGGCACCGGACGCGGCGGGCCGCGAAGCGCGACCAAACCGCCGGCACCAACGGATTGCCATCCGCGACCGTAACCGAAATTCCCGCAGCGCCTAAGCAACGCACGGCCGCGAGCGTGCCGTGGTATGCGGGCATGGGGAGCAGTACTGGACGTTCGCGGACGATTGGGGGATCACCGATCTCGTTCACATCCAGAACGCAATTGTCGAGCTCAGCCGGTGTCATCTTTTGAACGGTGTGGGCGGTCGCCTTCACAGGCTGGGGCGCCGGTGGGCGGCACTTGAATGTACATCAGGTTCGATTGAGGGTTCACCTGGAGTGGATTTCGAGGAGCGGCAATGTGACACGCGACCCCGGTCACGTGTTCATTCATTTATGCCGCACCTGCATTGTAGTACGGCGTCCCTGCGCCTCAAAAGTCTCGCCCTAGCTGCCCGGGCCAGCGGCGGGCCGCGGCGCATGTCTACGGCATTCAAGGTGGCCGCTCCTCACCTCGCCGCACAGGCAAGTATCGATGACCACGCTGGTTGGCGGTCTGTCACATCGAAGTTTGTAGACTTTGGCTTTCCGTGATGGCAGAGAAAAAGCGCCGGCCGAAAACACGAGAGGGGCTATGCAGGGAATTCGCGGGTTACCGTTTCTTTCAATGCGGTGGATGCGGATCAGCGAGCTGGTTCTCGCCGTCGCGCTTATTTCGATCCCGTCGCAGGCGCAGGTGCATTCGGAGCCACAGGAGCCCGCTGTTGCCTTCCCGCTGAGACCAAGTGCGAATCAGCGATACTTAGTGGACCAAAACAATCTACCCTTCCTGATCGCCGGCGATTCTCCACAGTTCCTGATCCTGCACCTCTCGGTGGAGGAGGCCGACTTCTACATGGCCAATCGGCAAGCAATTGGCTTCAATACGCTGTGGATCACTCTAGTCACCGAGTCTGTGGGCGGTGCCACCTACGATGGCATTCCCCCATTTACAGTCCTGGGAGACTTGGCAACGCCGAATGAGTCCTATTTCGTTCGCGCGGACGACATGATTCGCCTTGCAGCGCTCCACAACCAACTTGTTATTCTGGATCCAATCGACACCATACAGTGGCTCGACGTGTTGCGCAGTAATGGTCTCACCAAGGCGCGGGACTACGGACGCTACTTAGGAGCTCGCTATCAGAACTTCGACAACATAGTCTGGATGAGCGGCGACGACTTCCAGTGGTGGAGTGACGTGATTGATGACGCACTCGTTCAGGCGGTGGCTCTCGGCATCAAAGACAACGATTCACGACACATTCATACGATTGAGTTGACGCCACAGAGTGGTTCTCTCGACGACCCGGCTTGGGCTCCGATCATTACTCTGAACGCTTCCTATACTTACGCACCCACCTACGCGCAGGTAATATTCGATTACAACCGTCCGAACTTCATCCCGACCTTCATGGTCGAGGCGAATTATGAGTTTGAAAACAATACAGGACAGGAGCTTGGCACCCCACAGGTCCTTCGCCTTCAGGAGTACCGCGCTCAACTGAGCGGCGCTGCAGGTCAGCTTTACGGTAACGGATACATTTGGGCGTTTGACAATCAGTGGAGGTCGTTTCTCGATACTCCAGGAGCAGCTCAGTTTGGTTATTTCAAAAGCCTGTTCGCACCACGCCGATGGCATGACCTCATACCGGATCAGACACATGCCTTGGTCATTGCTGGCTATGGCACCTTTACTGATACCGGTACCAACCTCGCCAGCGATTATCTGACCGCAGCCATCACCCAGGATGGAGCTCTCGCGATCGCCTATATGCCCAGCCTTCGTACGATCACCGTAGCGATGTCGAGGATGAGCGGCCCCACCACCGCTCGTTGGTACGATCCGGCATCGGGAATGTTTCAATCAATATCCGGATCGCCGTTTCCCAACGTCGGAACTCGCGATTTCACACCGCCGGGTCCAAACAGCGATGGAAACGGCGATTGGGCGTTGGTGCTTGAGTCACAGTAGCGGCGCTCGGGGCTCTCCCTGTCGGGCCTCTTACGCTGAACCCTCCGGTCGCCGGAGGTGGCACGCCGCTCGACGCCAAGCTTGAAGACAATGAGCCCTGCGTGAGTCGAGGAGACAGGATTCGCACTGGCGTCAGCTGTTTCCGGGCATCCTTCGCTCGATGAACTGTCCCTCCTCCGTTAGTCTGGGCTACAGTGCCGGTCTGCCCATCCTCGGCCAACAGGGGCACGTTAGTTGAAGCGCAAAAGGATCAGGTTTTTCGGGAACTTTGGTACCCAAAATCTCGGCAATGAATACACGCTGCAGGCGATCATCCACAATGCTCGCAAATACCTGCCTGATGCAGAACTGAGCTGTATTTGCCCAGGTCCGGAAGAGGCGGCCGCACAACACCACATCCCTGCGGTCCTGATGTCCTATCGCTACTCCCAGGAGTTCAAATCCAAGTCGGAGAGCCGCCGGAACACGGCGATCGTGAGACTGTTGAGACGCGTGCTGATCCGCTTTCCTCTTGAATTCGTTGAATGGGCCCGAGCCTTCAAATCGATGCGCGGTACCAGCATGTTGGTGATGACCGGGACGGGGATGCTGGGAGATTTTGGAATCGCACCCTTCGACTTGCACTATCAAATCCTCAAATGGTCGATCGTCGCGAAATTGATTCGCTGCAAGGTCCTCTTCGTCAGCATCGGGGCCGGGCCAATTGCACATCCGCTGAGCAGATGGCTCATCAAACGCGCGATCTCATTCGCTGACTACCGCTCATACCGAGACACTTTCTCGCGGGACTACCTGGCGAGCATAGGTTCCGATACCATCAAGGATTTCGTTTATCCCGATTTGGCATTTAGCCTCCCTCCAGAGCCCGCCGCCTTTCCCAAAGCAGGAGGAAACTCGCGGGCGATCGGCCTCGGTCTGATGGACTACTATGGCCAAAGAATGGAGCAGGACGAAGCGACGTACCGGAGCTACTTGGACAAGGTAACCAGTTTCTTGGCTTGGTTGCTCGAACGTAAGTACACCGTCCGCTTGCTGATTGGCGACTTGTCTTATGACCAGCGAATCAGACGAGATGTGCTGACGATGCTGCAAGCCCGAGGGGTGAAGTATGAGAGACAGCAGATCATCGACGAGCCATTGTCATCGGTTCGGGAGCTCATTGCGGCGCTGGCAGCAACTGACATCGTCGTTGCCACCCGCTTTCACAACATCGTATTCGGCTTGATGCTCGGCAAACCAGTGCTCGCGATTTCGTATCATGAAAAGATCAAGTCTTTGATGTCCGGAGTGGGACTGGCCGAGTATTGCCAAAGCGTTGACCAATTGGATACGAGCATGCTGGTGCAACAGTTCATCAAGGTGGAGCAGAGTGCCGAACTCCTTAAGCCCGCGATCGAGCAGAAGTTAGAGGAGTATCGTCGGGCTCTCGACCAGCAATACCGACAGATCTTCAGTGATCGCTGCGCGGAGTCGAAGCAGCCAAGCGGCAATGGCTAAGGAAACGCTGGAGCGGCTGGCAAAGCTGCGGGTGTTCGGCAAATCTCCGATCGGCGCTTACCTGCGCCTCAACGAGTGGATTTGGAATCGCGTTCCCCGCTCGATGAGGGCTCTTCGCCCGATCACTTCCTACGGTCATTTGTTGCATTCCTTGGTGCTGCTGCATGGCGAACGACAAATGTATCTGGGCACTCTCTTTCTCAGGAACCGCCCCGAGCTGGAATTGATCCGACGGCTTTCGAAGCTCAAAGCCAAGGACCGCCGTCTGAAGATCGCCGTCCTCGGCTCCAGCAACGGAGCCGAGGTCTACTCCGTCATGTGGGCAATACGTTCGATGGACCCAAGCCTCAACGTCGCGATCGAAGCGGTAGATATTTCAACCGAGGCCTTGAAGGCCGCGGAGCGAGGCGTTTATTCAATGGGAGTTTCTGACTTGGTCCGGGAGCCGGTTCTCGAATTGATGACGGACCGGGAACGGCAGGAGATGTTCGACCGCGAGGGAGATGAATTCAGAGTGAAGCCGGCGATCAAGGAAGGGATCCGCTGGCATCTTGGCGATGCCGCCTCTTCAGAGATCCTCGACGGTTTGGGACCGCAGGACATTGTGGTGGCGAACCGCTTCCTTTGTCATATGTCTCCGCTCGACGCGGAGAGATGCCTTCGCAACATCGCACGACTGGTTGCTCCGGGCGGATATCTCTTCGTTTCTGGGGTCGACCTGGACGTTCGAATGAAGGTCGCAAAGGAGCTTGGCTGGAAACCCTTGTCGGAGTTGTTGCAAGACATCCACGAGGGCGACGCCACCCTGACGGTGAGCTGGCCATTTAAATACTGGGGCCTGGAACCCATCGACAAAAGAAGACCGCACTGGAGAATCCGTTACGCCTCGGTCTTCCAGGTAGGGGAACAGACCCTCGGCGGGGCTACCACGGCCTATCCTAGCCACTGAGGATTTTGGTAGGCACCGTCGAAGTGATGGGTCGAAGTGGTCGCCCATCGGCTTCCTCCCCAGCACGCCGGTCTGGGTCTTCACCAGCACCGGTAAGACCTTCTTCTCAAAAACTACTCACCGCTTGAGATGGTGATTGGGCTTTGGCGCTTGAATTGACTACGGACGTGCCCGTTGGCTCGATGCATTGAGGATGCCCGGCACCCAAGGTCAGTCTTTTTTCGCCTCCTGAAGGCCGCGTTCGACCCGCGATCCTCGAAAAGGCCTCCGATTCTGTGACCCGTGGACGTTGCTTTGTCGAAGGTTATGTTGAAGGGGGCCGACGTAGCAGCAAATAAGCGGCGGATAGGAGGCAGTAGATATGGCAGAGCTAGTCAGGAGAAGCGAGCTGGATCCCTCTCTGACGCGCTGGGATCCACTACTTTGGGACCCGTTCGAGATGATGAGGGACTTGAGCACCTGGGATCCCTTCCAACGGATGTTGGCGCCTTGGTCAGGGCGAGATCGGTTTGTGCCCAGCTTCGAAGTCC
>Ga0209588_1000074_pt1 | contig 33983 bp, 43 predicted proteins | sample Rivendell_Oct201_10_FD_188351 | JGI IMG/M metagenome (GOLD analysis project Ga0209588, IMG submission 188351) | Vadose zone soil microbial communities from the Eel River Critical Zone Observatory, Northern California, USA -... | ecosystem: Host-associated > Plants > Roots > Rhizosphere > Soil ...
GAAGGAGCAGACGACCAGGGAGATTGCTATCATGACGTTCAGTCCTATTTGGAAGCCGGTGGTCTGGGCACTGATGCGCTGCACGGCCTCCGCCTTTGGAGCACTCACGTTGTAGAGGGGGAGCAACTTCTGGAGACTATTCTCTACTTGTAGTGCTTTGGTGGAATCATAGAGGGTTACGTAGATGTGAGTTATCTGTCCGCTTAGGATAAGGTCAGATTGCAAGTCGGGTAGGTACATGTAGATTGAGGAGCCGAGGTTTCGAAGGGGATAGTTGATGCCTGCAACTCGCAGAGGTATCGGTTTGAAGCTACCTTGCGATGTTAGAGTGAATACTTCGAAAGTTGAGCCGACGCTTAGTCCGTACTTCTGAGCCAGTGCATTATCGACCACGGCCTCACCAAAGGAAATCTTTGACGATCCAGTGATGTTGAAGGTGCCATAGTCGAAGTCGGTCCTCGGATCGACTCCTATCAGAAAGAACGTGCTGTTGGAGACAGTGTTGCCGATCGCTCCAAGCCAATTGAGCCTTTGAGTCGTTTGCCGGACCAGCGGATCGCTCAACACTTTGTTGAGAGTCTGATTCGGGTAGAACGGAGCCTCGGTGCCGTAAGTCACCACTATATCTGTTGCCCCCCAGAACTTGTTGACGTAATTGTTGAACTCACTGAAAGCGCTGGCCGTGGCCATGTTGATCCCTACCAGCAGAGCGACACCCAGGAAGATCGCGGTAATAGTCAGAACCGTGCGGGCTCGGCGTTTTGGAAGGCTTCGGGAAGCAATTTTTGCCGAGAGCGACTCTATCCACCCGTTTTAGTTGGGCTGGGATAGTGAGCGTCCGGGTTCTGGAGGCAGAGGTTCCACTGTTCTGATCGTATGCCTCTGTGTCGGAATGGGTTCCGGGACCTTCTCGGCGATTCTCCCGTCTCTCATTTCAAGGAGACGATCTGCCTTCTCCGCGACCACAGGATCATGAGTTACTACCACAACAGAAGACCCCTCTTGCTTGGCCATGCTATGCATTAGCTGAACCACTTCGGAGCCTGTCTGAGTGTCGAGGTCGCCGGTTGGCTCATCGGCAAGAACGATCCGTGGATGATTGGCGAGCGCCCTCGCAATGGCGACTCGTTGTTGTTCTCCTCCGCTAAGCTCATCCGGAAGATGATCAGTCCGATCCTGAAGCCCTACTCGGTGTAACAGTTCGATCGCCCTGTCTCTGGACAATCTTCGTTTGACTCCCGACGTTATGAGTGGAAGCTCAACATTCTCCAACGCTGTGAGGACTGGAATGAGATTGTGGAACTGGAAAACGAAGCCTATCTTGTGCCGCCTCAGCTTGGTCAATTGCCCGTCGTTCATTTTGGTGATATCCTCGCCGTCAACGAGAGCCCGCCCAGAACTGGGCTTGTCCAATGTTCCGATTATGTTGAGAAGAGTCGTCTTACCTGACCCCGAGGGTCCCATTATCACCATGAACTCGGCCTGCCCGAGCTTTAATGTGACGCCTCGAAGTGCGTTTACCGTAACCTTTCCCAGCCGGTAGCTCTTCACTAGATTCTCTAGCTCCACAACAGCTGGGACTTGCAAAGGCGGTCTCCGAGTAAGCAGCTAGCAGACGATTCTGGGCTATGAAACCTGCGTTCGGATAATTTGGACGAAGCGCTTTAGAATAGGGCCGAGGCGTCGAGTCTCATGGCGCCTAGAATCGTTGTTCTTGACATTGAGACTTCTTCCCTAGAGGCTGACGCCGGCATAGTAGTTGGCGCGGGGCTATTGCTGGAGACTGGTAAGAGCGAGTACTTCGAGGCTAAGAGGACAGACCAGGAGAAGGGTCTGCTAGTCAAACTTCTCAAGCGATTGGAAGTATGTGACGTAGTCGTGACTTGGAGCGGTCGAGGCTTCGACATCCCCTTTCTCACGACTCGTCTCTTGAAGCACGACCTGAACCCTCTTCCACTCCTCGCAAAAACGCATCTGGATTTGAACGAAGTAGTGAGATCTCGCCTCCGTCTAACATTCACATACCTCGACCACGTTTGTGACTTCTTCGGGATAGAGCGGGACAAAGGACCCATGGGATTAGAGGTCCCTCACCTATTCGTCAAAGCATTGGAAGGAGACGAAAGGGCGTTGAAGTCGATCAAAGATCACTGTCTCGACGATCTTAAAGTGACTCGAGAAGTCTTTCTGAAGCTGAAACCATTACTGGAGAATCAGCTTTCCTAGAACACGCCAAAAGGTGTTTGGATTCCCGTCAGTGCGCCTAGCAAAGCTAGTATCACTAGGTAAATGCTGAAGAGCCCGATGCTGATTACTAGGTTCTTCTTCCAGTGAAGACTCCAAGCGATACCGAACGGTATTCCGACTGTGAAACCGATGACGTGGGCGATGTATGCTACGTTGGGATTGTATCCCGGTATCATGGATGGGGCGTAGACGAGTGCTACGTTCAGGACGAAGTAGATGATTGCTACGAGTCCTTGGGGCGCGAGGAAGATCCAGCTGAACTTGAGCGGCGACATTAGCATCACAATCGCTGCGAGCGTGAAGATTGCTGCACTAGCTCCCAGCATGCCTGTGTCGGGGCTGTAGATTCCGATGATAGGCGGGAGTAGAAAGCTTGTGAATCCACCTAGAAAGAAGACTAGGAGATGATTGTTTCGGCCGACCATTTTTTCCAGAGTGTTGCCAAAGACGAATAGAAACGGAAGGTTGCCAAGCAGGTGCTCCCAGCTCGCATGAACGAAGAGGGCCGTGACAAGGGTCCAGACGCGTCCAGCGTAGAGATTGTTGAGACTAAAGACCAGATTCTGGTCGGCCCAATTCGGATCCTGCTGCCATGCATACAGGCTTGCTAGGACGCAGGCCAGCATCAGGAACCAATTTACGCGCAAAGACTATGGAACCCAGGCAGAGCCAGTTGGATGTAGGAGTATTTCAGAAGTATCTAACTTGAGAACAGACAAGATCGTTCTTTGACTGCATGGAGTGGGGGATGACGAAGGAGTTGCAGATTGCTGTGGACGCCACGTAGACTCCCAAAAAAAGGACTTGAACAGCCCTTTGTCGGCTGCCTCTACGTTCATGTGAGAGTACAATTGTGTGTGGTCGTAGACGCGCTGGTGTTCGTTGTGCCTTGCTGAGACGCACCAGTACTCGGTACGCCTTCGACGACTGCGAGAGCATTACCTAGAACATAAGCGGTCGCGCCAGCGCCGACCCCGAGAAGAAGCACCAATAGTAGCATTGATCTTAACGAGAATCCGCTAGATACGGCCGGCTGGGTTTCTTGAAGCGACACTTTTCATCTCTCACCTCCGCGAACATGATCTGCGCGGGGCGGAGACCCTTTGACCATTCTCTTAGGAATTCGCTTAAAATGAAGTGAACCAGAAAGTCGATTGCGTTCTTATATCTGAACGTCAGCTGGATTTCTAGAATAGTGACCCATCACCCCAATGGATTCTTACGACGGACTGAAACGTGATTACTAACATTCGCTAACATTCGGCCTCATGAAGCGAAGTGTGAAAGAAAACGGTTGAAAACGTCCGGGGCGGCCGTTATTGTGCATTTTTCGTCGTTAAACAATTAGTACAGACTTTACTCTACCATTTGAGCCAGTCCCGCCTGGGTCTTGGAGCTATGGAGTGGCATGCCCTGTGTCCACACTCAACCGACTAGTAACCGTCGCTAGTTACGCGACCCGTAAGCCGTCTGACTGATAGTTGGCCTTAGGAGTAGGGGATTGCAAGACAATGCTATTCAGCAATCTCGTCCATCTAAAGGCGCTCCTAATGGTCCTCACGGCCGCAGTAGGAACTGTTGCGGGCGGCACGATGCTCAGCTCGTACGTGAATGGTGGTAAAGCCGGCCCCTCATTTCTCCTCACGCTAAATCCTTCAGCTCTGTCCATTGAACAGGGCGCATCAGCTAAGTCCATGGTAAGCGTCATCAGCGTTAACGGTTTCTCCGGAACTGTATCGTTGTCCCTATTCTTTACAGGTTCAATGCTTCCGGCGTCGTTGAACCCGACCAGTGTGATTGTACCGGCCAACGGCACGGCCAAGTCCACGTTGACTGTGACCGCAAGTAGTACCGTTGGAAACTACAACATAGTTGTCATCGGGATCGCAAGCAGTCATGGAAAGACGAACTATGCATCAACTGAGCTGTCAGTCCAAGTAATCTCCAACCAAGACTTTACAATCACATCCTCGCCCTCGAGTATTGTCAACATTTTCGGGTCGAGTAATACTACAACCATCACGGTTACAAGCCTGAACGGTTACACGGGAACCGTTGGTCTCACATTTACGGCGCCCTTCGGCTACATCACCGTAACGGGCAGCAAAAACCCCTTGACACTGTCGTCCGGCGGAACAGCCTCCAGCACCTTGGACATAACAACCAGTCTCAGCACGACGCTGGGAACATACAACATCACAGTTACAGGAACCGCTGGCTCACGGACCCATTCAACGGTCATTAGCCTCACGGTTGTCGACCCTATCTTACCACCGCCTGTAATCGAATCCCTGAAGCTAAGCACATACCAATTCATCAACGGCACCAGCTTATCGCTTATCCTCCAGAACACTGGAAATACAACCGTAACAATTCAGTCCTACGTGGTACGGGACTCATCCGGAAACACGTGGAGTCTTTCGAACTTCGCAGGACCCGTGATAATTCCAAATGGCTTCGGCACAGCAATCATTCTGATCGGCGCCAACTGCCCTAGTTGTGTCTATGGTGGGATACCTGGATTATTCTTCCAATTCACCGTGGGACAGTCATACACAGTGACCGTGACAACTACTAGAAACAACCAATTCTCATTCACAGTAACTCGATAGAAGCTGGGCAAAATTCCCAGTCGATTTTTGTTATCCTCGCAGGGCAATTACGTGCCGCTCATCTGGACATATCCAGATAGATTCTCCTGTAAAGGTAGCGCTACGATAGCATTGTCGTCCGTGTATTGTGCAGAACATCCGACCTCTGAAAATTTCCGGTAGCACGCCCTCCTCCACCTGGCTTACCTCTCCGGACCGACCTGTTGGTGGGTTCTCTACTTGATCAGAAAGCGGGTTGTCGAGAGGTTTGCTCATCCGTTGCTTCCGCTAGTCACCCTACCCAGGTTCGAGCGCATTAAGCATGGCCCCGCTCTCTCAATCCAACTATAGCTACGCTTCAACCAGAGATCTCCACAGATTCCTAGAGAAACCACGGTCCTTAGGCCTCATTGCTTAGCCTGCTAGATTGCTGCAAGAAACTGATTATCGCAAATCAAACGAGGTGAATCTTTGGCGAGAGCATTCGACTATAGGGATTGCGACACGGCGGCAGACCTCGCACTCTGACCACCATTATGCTCGAATCTGATCGGGTTTTGCATGGAGCCCGCCTTTGGTCAGCTAATGGTTTTCCGTAATGACTCAAGATCCCCCCCCCTCGAATAATGCTGCATCTTTTTTTTCGAGCCGGAGCGGGCTAAATTGAGCCTATTTCCTATCAATTGACCGAATTTCTTTTATGGACGAACTTTGGGCGAGCCGGTATCGAGGATTATTCACATGGCTAAGAAATCCAAGAAAGCTAAGAAATCTAAACCGAAAAAAGCTAAGGTTGATCCGATTCCGAAAGGCTTCCGAACTGTAACTCCTTACCTGTCGATTAATGGAGCCGCCGCGGCCATCGACTGGTACAGGAAAGCCTTCGGGGCCAAGGAGATCGTGCGTGAAGCTACGCCTGATGGGAAGCTGATGCATGCCCAGATTAAGATCGGAGACTCGATTGTCATGATGTCCGACGTTTTTCCAGGCGCTGGCTCACAATCGCCTGATGTTCTCGGTAACAGCCCGGTGACACTGCAAGTCTATGTGAAGAATGTGGACAAGCTGTGGCAACAAGCTGTCGACGCAGGTGCCAAGATCACTATGCCGTTGGACAATCAGTTCTGGGGTGAACGCTACGGTCAGCTCACGGATCCGTTTGGTCACCACTGGTCGTTGTCGCAACTGGTCAAGATGAGCAAGGCCGAGAGAGATGAGAAGCAGAAGCAGGCCATGGCAGTGTTCTCTCAAGGCCAACCTCACGAAACTGTAGAACAGCAGACTGCACCGGCTCAATAGCTACGTAGCTAGTCTCTTCCAGAGAAACTGGGCCCGAGGCTCAAACCCCAGTTTTCCATACAGTTTCATCGCCGCTATCTCCACGACTGGAACGGACAAAGTCACTAGATCTACCCCATTTTGCTTGTAGGCCTCGAACAAGGAAGCCAGGAGTGATTTTGCGATTCCTTCTCGCCTATGATCCTCGTCTACCGCGAGCATCTCAATTGATGCCACCTTTCTAGAATTCCATTTGTCGAGAACTTCGGCGGGAGGGTTAGATTCTCTTCCATATACGAACCCGACGACCTTCTTGTCGGCCTCGGCTACAAAGAAAAATTCTGGATTCGCGGAATGAAATCCCTCTATGTCCGCCTTTGTCGGCGTTGCGTCCCACGAAGCATATCTTTGCGCTAGAGCTAATACCTTTTCAACATCACCAACTTCGAATTTCCTGACTCTTGCCATGACGACTCTTCCTCCCATGGTGCTTTGAAGTCGTTTAGTCAAAGATAGAGATATCTGCAGTGATCGAGGATGATCCTTTTCGAGAACGTTGATATAGCCTCGACAAGGGTCGCAGGTTTAGAAGAGCAAAAATGCAAGCACAAACACAAAAAATGAAAGGCGAACTTCTATTCGAATTCAAAGCCAAGAACAATAGCACCACCATCAAAGATATCGGCCCTAACGGCATACAGTTAGAGATGAATGATCACGGAGACGTCAGCGGCAAATACCACGCAGGACACATCGACACCGTCAGCGTCAACCTCAAGACAGACGGAACCAATGAATGGCAGCTAAAATCCATCCACAACACCAAAGAAGGAGATATGGTCGTAGTCTGGGGAGGCGGCAAGGGCCGCATGAGCAGTCCACAGACTGGCACCTGGGAAGGAGAATTACACTTCATGACCCAGTCGCCCAAACTAGCCTGGCTTAACAATTCGACCGGCTGGGTCGAAGGCCAAGGCAACATGTCGACCGGCGAAAGCAGCGGCAAGATCTACGCCAAGAAGTAATTCGCCTAAAGTGAAACTTCCAATACCGATTTTTTTTACCTCGCAATCAACAGCGTAGCCTCCGAGCTTCGTCGTGTGCGAGATCCGCCATTATTTCTTCCAGACCTCCCCTCCAGTATAGGGGTCCAGAAAGTTCAGTTCAGTATCCAAGACTTGTTGGTAGACTTTCCCTGCCTCGGTCCGACCGTAGTACGTGACCCTACCGTCCATCGTTGCTGTAACCAGCGATGTACGCGTTAAGATGCCTGCGGGTCCCACTAGCCGGTCGAAGGCTCTGTCGTCTCCGCCGAAGGGTCCGTTCAACAAGGTGCTTTTTGCGCATTTATCCGCGAAGACCTCTATCATCTTCAATACTGTAAGTCTCTTCTCCGCTTCCTTCCTAGTGTCCGGAGACAGTGGCAACGGCTATCGGCCGAGCTTTTCAGCTAGAGCTTGGAGTCGGGCGTATCTTTCGCGTAATCGCAGCAGGTTGTAGATCGAGACGACGGAGAGAGCAAAGAGAACGAAGGTAAGAGCAGTCTCGAACAGCCCAGGGACAGGCCCAGGTCCTCGCATTCCGAAGGGGCTCTGTTCGAAGAGGATTATCCTAGCAAGAGAAGCTATTGCTAGGAAGAGGGCGAAGACGGCGATGAGAGCTTGTGTAGTAATGACACTCAGAAGGTCTGAGGCCATTCGTTGAGTGTCCTCCTTCAACGCAGTGAGTAGTTCTTTCAGAATTGGATCGTCTATAGAAGACATGGCTCTAGACTCGGTCTCCTGGTGAGAAAGACTACTAGGGAACTGCGAGTTTTTGAGGATTTAAGCGGATTCCTAGGAGAACGACCATCTTCATCCCATTAGGACCGTACGTTGAGGAAAATGTCAGAGATGGAAACACAACAAGCAACAAGGAAGAGCTTCTCAACGCGCTCCACACTACTAGTCATACTACTCGTAGGGCTCGGCGCCGGCACAGCTGCATACGTTCTCGCCAGCGCTTCTGCCGCTCCCACGACCTCATCAAACCAGAACAATCTCAACACCTACAATGGACAGTGGCTCGGCTCGAGAGGGGCCGGGCCACTCGGCTGGGAGAGACACGAAAACGGAACATTCACATCTTTCAGAGCAGCAAGCACAATTGCCAACGTAACAGTCACCGGCTTCAACATCGTCGACAGCACCCACATCACAGTGACTCTATCGTACCAAGGAACAGGAACCACCCCCGCAGTAACAATAGTCGCTGCGGCTCCAAGCCTAAGCGGCAGCAATACGGTCTCAGCGGGATGGAGCAGCCCTACAACCGTTAGCGTACATGTGATAGGCTCAGGCAGCCTCTCGTCAACTGCAACCTGCATACGAGTGCTGGTTGTGCCTCTCACAGGAGCTTAGGATATTGGCTCAACCCAACTCAACTCCCCATTTTTTGGAAATATTCAGAATCAAAGGTTGCAAGGGATAAGTGAACAGAACTCCGGTGCGGATATGTCACTCGACTGACAAGCGACTATCGGTGCACGGTCTTAACTCGTCCCCAGCTGGGTCCTTGTGACTTGAGACCCGGTATGCCGAAGCTCCAGGAAATCTTTGGCGTAACCCGAAGATATTTGCCGGGACCAAATCTACCTTGATGATCTAGGACGTCTGCGGTACCGTATACTTTGACCGCCCTTGGCTTCCAAGGATCGACCGATTCCAAGTCGTCAATTGTCAGTGCAACCAGCTTGTTGCCGTTCTTCACGTTATGATATTTCAGTGTCTTGTGAAAAATATCTTGGTTGTGGCTTCCAACCCAGAAGTATTTTCCGTCGAATTCAAACCCGACTGGGACAACATCAGGCTGGCCATTACGGGATACTGTGGCAATCCTAGCTAGGGGTTGAGATTTCAAATATTGAGTTTCAGCTTCAGAAAACATAGACAACCTCCTCCAGATCCTGTTTCTCTTCAATTCACTGAATATATTGACTACCCCTGACCAAACGCTTCTTCATGAATGATGCTTGAGGTCCGAATACGATCTCATTCAGTGGTCTTGACTATTCTCGCCACTGAAACAGAACAGGACCGGCCTTATCGCATCTCTCTCGATGAGAGCCCTCTCCATCGCGTTCAGAGAGCGAGCAAAAGCCATCTCGGTATCTGTGGACGAGATTCGCATGTCCATTATGATGTCCCAAAACATGTAAGGCTCCCATGAGAAATGCTTCTCCTCGAATAGGCTTTTCAGGGGTCCATACATGTCCTCGAATCGGTTGAGACGCTCCTTTCGTCCGTGGGCTCGCCATTCCTCCTGGAGTTGATCTACTGAGGCCCCGAGATTGTCAGTTAGCTTCGTGTCGGATTTGAACCAGCCTACCTGTTCCAAGATTCTTCGAACATGGTAGAACCAAGTGGCTGAACGACCGTCAAACTGGTCGTAAGCGTACTCGACACAGATTATACGCCCTTTAGGACCAAGAAGGCTCCGAACCTTTTCCAGAGCCTTGGCGGGTTGAGGAATATGATGCAGAGCGCGGTTGAAGATCACGAAATCAAACTTTCTATCCAAGTTATACCAGACGGCAAAATCTGAAACTTGGTATTCCAGGCTTCCACGACCCGAATTGTAAGGGTCAGTGTTCATTGTCCGATATGCAATCCTTATCGCCTCTTCATTGACATCGATGCCCAACAAGTCATGTCCTCTTCGCGCCAATTCCAGGCTGAGGTAGCCTCTACCGCAACCCACTTCGAGTATCCTCAGTTTATTGCCTGATACGAGCCTGTTAACGAGACGGAACATCTCCCCATAAGTCAGCTCGGCAAGGTATGGCTGCCTCCATGGACTTCCCTCCATAGAAGGCCAGCTCTTCAGTCGACGAAGGTCCGGGGTAAACTCACTCGGTAAACTGGGCATTTGACACAGTGTCTCTGAGTCAACTACAATGAATTAAGATGAAAAACTCGTGGCGACATTCAGATGTTCTGCGTCTACGCTAGGGCGTCGTTGTATAATGCGTCGAGGGTAGAGAATGTCTCCTCAGGAGTGGAAGGGCTCACGGGGAGAATTTCTTCTGCTATGGACCTCTCAAGTATCTGCCTGATACAATAGCGGAGCTTCGTCGGATTCATACCTGCTTCAACATACCACATAGGATGATCCATGTTGACATAGACAGTCCGGACGCCATTCTTGTCAGTCTCAACATACGCCTGGCCTCGGTCTCCACCGTGCGCGACGTCGAAGGCTAAGATCTGGTCTTTGAGGTGGATAACACTCCGAGTCCCTTCTCGACTATGCTTCTTTCCCTTCCGATGCTTCCTCTCTCCAAGAACGATCTCCTTCCGCGTCTTGCCCGGGACCATGTTGATCTTCGGAGTCACTCTTGGGTTCATCATTACTTTCGACAGGATCTGAACATTTCGTCGAAGACTTCTGCGAAGCCTCTCAGCAATCTCTCTATTGAGATACCGGATGCTTCTTAGTTCCCTTCTGCTTGCTGTCTGTTTCAGAAACTTGTAGACCTTGTTCTTCACAAAACCTCGCATAGCCTTCTCGAAAACACGCCACTGAGTACTATCATGTTCGAAATCGTTTCCTCCAGGCAGACGTCGAAGAAAGTCAGCATTGACCCATCCTTGAATACGGGACAAGCCGTGAGTCCGGTACTGGTCTAGACCGAAGAACTGGTGTTGGAGACAGGTGATGTGTTTCTGTTGTACGCTTATTCCAGCCTCGGATATTCCGGCTCTGACCTTTGATATGGGCATTATCATGATCTCCCCAGTTATCTTTCCGTATTCCGTTGCAATGTTGACTGGAAGTAGCGTCGAGCCTCTCAACTCCTCAGGTTTTACTGGTTCTCCGTTGACAGAGACTTCGAAAGGTCCGTAGCCTCGGAGGGCTAGAACGTTGGCCCTAGCTAGTAGACCTCTTCGAACGTCTAAAGGATCTGGTTTCTTGGTGAGTGAGCGTATCCGAATTCTCAGACCATCATGATCCAGAGGTGCTTGAATGAGCCGGAGCGGTCTCCAGGTCGATTGGTCTGTGGCGTCCCAGTGTTTGTCGATGAGGTTCTCGGTAAGGGTAATCGTGCGGTCGAATCGGCCTTTGTGGACTTGAAGCTCCAGATCCTTTCCAACCGTAAGCCAGGCGAGACTCCCCATGCCATAGGATTCTCGGATTGGACGCTTGTACTTGGGCGAGAAGCCCTCATCAGTCAATTTTCCCTTGGTGAGGAATTCTCGCAGCCCTATGAGATCCATGCCGTTTCCCCATTCCTCATATTCGATAGTAGAGCCACTCTGGGGAATTCTGATTTCGACCTTCGTGGCTTCGCCCCACATCCAAGAGTTCACTACGAGCTCTACGAAGAACTGGGCGGCGTCAGCGTACTGGCGTCCCAGGGTCTTGATGATGCTCTTGTGAGTGGAGACTCTGAGCTCATCGTCCACTACTGAATGGACCGTTCTGGTAGAATGAGGGTGTCTCCTCTGGGCCAATGCCAGCATCTAGTTGTCGCATGGAATCTCGGCCGGATAATGGAGTGATGTAACCCATCTCAACAAAGCATGGGAATTAAGAAGAACTGAGTCGCTTAGCGTCTGGACTCCGTTGCGATGTTCGACGAGTCGTGGCTGCCGCTCAGACCCACAAATCATCGCTTTCTATCTTGACACCAGAATGATCGACAAGCTCGCCCATCTCTTTGTACATTCTCTCGGAGGAAGCAACAACTTCTTCGCGAGTAGTCGGGACGAACCCTGACATCTTCTCGACAAGCTCCTTGAAATCCTTAGGTTTAATTCGTAAATCGAGGACGATATTCCAGAACCAGCTGGTTGTCGTCACATATCTTCGGTTCAAGAGAAGGACTATTCTTGCAGCGTCCTCGGCGAGCATGCGCCCTTTCGATAATATTCCGACGTTGTCGTTTGTCAGTATCGCGTTCTTCAGTACAGCCATGGACTCGGTCATCATCATGAACGACTTTCGAATCGCTTCAACAGAGCCCGTTTTGTCATTCTTCGCGACCGCGTCATCGAGCTTTCTGAACCATCTATGTCTCTGGAAAAGTACGATTCTATTTCTGTACTGGTCTGCCTCCCATGGCCAGTTGTCGGTGAACCGTTCGGCGCTATCAAGAATGTTTGACGACTTGAGATATTCAATCTGTATGATGAGTCCGCGGTAAAGATAGTATTTCATTGGAATCTCAGCCCGATCACGAACTACAATGATCAGTTCCAAGTCCGAAAAGGGACGGTCTAGTTTCTTCGAGGTTGAGCCGCAAACATAGACCGCTCGAACATCATCTCCATATTTTCTTACGACACGGTCTGAAATGAGTCGTGCGATCCTCAACCTTTCTTCGTGAGTAAACTTTCGAAGCTTCAGAATCAAGGCGAAACAGTCCTCACTCTTGACAGACCGGAAAAAATATGCCTTCTCGACCCTGAAAGAGGGAATGAGAGTTTTCAGTTGTCAAATCGCATGGTTCTCAACGATAAGATCTCTCGAACTTTGAACCCCGACATCTCCATTCGACTTCGACGGCACGCGTTCAAAGAGAAAGAACTGAGGAAGGTTACTGATAGAGTAGCGCTCGTGGAATCCCTCGACGAAATTTACGGTGTTTGGCGGCGCCGCGAAACGCCGATGGAATAGCTTTCTAGATTGATCAGACTCTAGATTGGTTTGGCAGTTTTAGGACATCGGTTCGGGTTTTCGCGTCGGAGAACCGTGTCATCATCCCGCAAGAGCTTTCGCAAGGAGTTTGATGAGTGCGATGTAGAAGTTTCCTTGCAGGGGTCTGACGAAGGGTCCCGCGTCGAAGTAGGGTCTGAGGACCCAGGCCATCTGTGTTCCTACAAAGATTTGGACTAGGAGACTGAGGATGAACGCGTTTGCCCATCTAGTGTTTGTGTGAATGCTCTCCATGCCTGAGAACTGGTACGTGAGGCCGGCGGCTCCAGCGATTGTGAAAATTCCCACGTTCAGCAGCACAATGAACGAGTAGGTCGAAAAGCCCTGGCCGGGTGTGGTGAGAATGAAGAATAAGTTCACCGGGACGAAGGCTAGCAGTACAATGCTCATTATTGCAAAGCTTGAAACAAGCACAGAGGCAGTCTGCCGAAGACTAACGTCTCCGCCAGAGAACGCGTCGAGAACGTAGTAGGTTGGGAGTGCTACATAGAGACTGATTAGCAATAAGAGTGGTATCTTGATGATGTTGTACAGGATTTGAAGACCGCCAGGGAGAGCGCCCATGGTCGCGCCGTAAATTGCCGCGAAGAATATTGTGCAGAGGTTCGCGTTTAGAAGGAACCTATTGAGATTCTGGCCACCTTTGATACTAGCAAAGACATCTTTTCTTCGCCTGAGAAGATCCTCAGCTACTTTCAGAAACTCAAGACGGGACAAGGCCTTGACTCAATGCTCGCTGAAAGCACTATTAGTCCTTGCCCAACAACCTGGCTTGTGCAATCTTGCCTGAAATCAACGAGGTACGAGGAGAATACTCTACCTGTGGGGGCTAAGCCGGTTTGCTAGAGCCTCAAGAGGTCCGTGAAGAGACAACGAGACAAGAATTTCCCAGAAACAAGCTCAATGACCTTTCAGGAAGAGAATGGATCAAGTTCACGAAGTCATGGTTCGTCCATCGGCCCGAGCCTAGGGGAGACCGAAAGATTAGACATCCAGCTTCATTTCCAGAATCCCTAGTCAAAGACTTCGTTTCTTTTTTTACTAGGAAGGGCGAACTCGTAGTTGATCCCTTCGTCGGAACCGGAAGCACCTTGTTGGCCGCACTGGAAACAGGTCGCTCAGCAATAGGATTCGACATCGTCAAAAAGTACGCTGACATATCGAAAGACCGAGTCAAAGATGCGCTAGCTCGGAACGGAACACTTGAGAAAGCGAGAAAGAGCGGCCCATCCTGGGCTAAGATCATAAAAGCTGACTCAGCTAAACTGTCCAAGGTTTGGAAAAGGAAGGGTTTTCCTCCCGCAGACTATTGCATCACATCGCCTCCCTACTGGAACCAGCTGAGGAAGAGTCATATGCGACAGAAGGGTCGCGCGGAAAAAGGTCTAGACACGACCTATAGTGATGATCCAGACGAGATCGGCAATATAGAAGACTATCATGATTTCTTGAGCGCTCTAAAACGTGCATTCGACGAAGTCTACATGGTTATGAAACCGAAGGGCTACCTGACGATTATTACTAACAACGTCTTCTGTGATGGAAGAATGTACCCGCTAGCTTTCGACACAGTCTCAACTCTCTCCCAGGAACCCTTCGGTTGGACTCCGAAGGATGAGAAGGTGTGGTGTCAGGACGACAAGACCCTCCTCCCGTTGGGAGTCTTCAATGCCTGGGTGGGGAATAGGCATCACCAGTACTGTTTGATCTTCAGGAAAGAAGGATAGCTCGACAATGGCTCCCTAGCATGAATATGCTAAAGAAGGGGTAAATAGACGCGGAAATTAATACAAACTTGTATGACTCCCGGCAGCTACGTGGTCGAAGTCATCGTCGAGAACAAGCCCCTAGCCGGAGACCCCGAAGGAGAGACGATACATCAGAATCTCATTCTGAAAGGAGGCTACAAGCAAGTGACCGGCGTCCGTGCAGGCAAGCTCCTCCGGATGAACATCGAGGCAAACAGTCCGGAAGACGCCCGCGCGATAGTCCGCAAACTTTCCGACGACCTGCGAATCTACAACCCAGCGGCCCACACAATCCAGATCAGAATAGTAGGATAACCCGGTAAATGGTAAAGGTCGCGCTAATCCAATACCCGGGAAGCAACTGCGACCTAGACGCCCTAGAAATTCTCCGAGACGTAGTCAAGGCAAGAACAGACCTTGTCTGGCACAAGGATTTGGCACATGACGATTACGATGCATATGTTCTTCCCGGTGGATTCAGTTATGGCGACTATCTCCGGGCCGGCGCGATCGCGGCTACCAGTCCCAGCCTTAGAATCGTCAAGGAGGCGGCTGACGGTGGCAAGCCAGTGCTGGGAATATGCAATGGATTCCAAATATTGGTAGAAGCCGGACTCCTACCGGGAGCAGTGTTGCGCAATAGCACGCTACGTTTCGCTTGTTCATGGACAAGGTTGCGGGTCGAAACCACTCGCACACCATTCACGAACAAGGCCGAGAAAGGACAAGTGTTGAAAATTCCGATAGCGCACAATGAAGGACGCTACTATCTTGACAAGGAAAGAATCCCAGAGCTGGAGAGAAGCCAGCAGATAGTATTCAGATATGTGAGTGAAGAGAAAGAACCGACAGAGGAAGCCAACCCGAACGGGTCAATCGATAATATTGCAGGCATATGCAACGAGAAGGGCAATGTCATGGGCCTGATGCCTCACCCTGAAAGAGCCTCATTACCCATGCTGTCCCCAGACAACCAAACAGACGGTCGAATCATATTCGACTCTATGATGAGAACGCTGAGAGGATCGGAAGCGTAGCATGAGCAGTCTTGGCTCATGGTTCAACGCTTCGGCATCAGAAAACAAGGATGGGTCATCTGGTTCAGGAGCGCGCACTCCTCCCCCATCCGTGTTTGGGATTATCGTCGTCGGATTACTGGCTGGATTAACTGTTGGCCTTCTGACAGGCCCGAACTTCACCCTGCAGGGTTTCTTCCTAGGCTTCGCCGGAGGAGCCTTGATAACCGCAGGCCTCTACTTTTACTCCTCTCAAAAGAGCCGACCTCCTAGATGAGCGAGCCTGCTCGTTCTAAGCGCAGAATAGCTTTGGGAGCCTTCGCGATAATCATGGGATGCGTATCGTTGGTTGGACTATCAAGCACCAGCTACTACTTTGGCATAGGCGTATTCGGCGGAGCATACGGCGCGGTCATGATAGCTCTCGGCGTAGCTCTCATCGCCAAGAAGGAAGCGGTTACTTGATGACCGACCAGACAGCCGGCAGTAAAACACCGAGCCCAATTCCACGTGCCATCCTGGCGGGGCTAATCGCGGGGATCGCGGCGGGATACGTCAGTTCAATCTTTGCAGGCACGGTGGGATTCGTAATCGGGTTCATCGCAGGAGCAATAGTAGGCTCGCGAACCGTTCTGCTCATGCACAAAGCGAGAGAACAGGACCAATGACCATCGTTCAGGTTCAGAAGCCGAACCTGACGGACGAGGAGATTCGCTACGCAGTCAAGACGCTTGGCCGCGAGCCCAATGAGGTTGAGTGGGCCATGCTTGAAGCGCAGTGGAGCGAGCATTGCAGTTACAAGTCAAGCAAGCCACTGCTGAGACTTCTGCCTAGCAAGGGTCCCCGGGTAATCGTTGGACCCGGGTCGGACGCTGGAGTCGTTGATGTTGGAAATGGCTGGACCGTTACGCTTCACATCGAATCTCATAACCATCCGAGCGCGATCGACCCCTTCGGTGGCGCGGCCACGGGTGTCGGAGGTGTAGTCAGGGACATTCTCTCACTCGGGACCCGTCCCATTGCTCTGCTCGACCCGCTCCGGTTCGGTAGCATGGACAGCAGTCATAGTCGCTGGCTCTTCGATAACGTAGTTCGTGGGATTGGCTATTACGGGAACTGCATCGGAGTGCCAACGGTTGGAGGCGAGGTGGAGTTTGACACGTCCTTCGAGCGAAATTGTCTCGTGGATGTTGTATGTCTTGGCCTCGGCCGAAGGGACAAGCTTGTTCTCGATGGTCCCCGTCGTCCCGGAGGCCTAGTCTATCTCGTAGGAGGAAGCACGGGACGCGACGGAATTCAAGGCGCCAGCTTCGCGAGTAGAGCGCTAACAGAAAGATCGGATAGCGAAAGATGTGCTGTCCAAGTCCCTGACCCGTTCACCAAGAAACTGATCATCGAAGCAGTCTTAGAAGCAGTGGATTCTCGTATTGTTCAGGGAATGAAAGACCTTGGGGGTGGAGGTCTGACTTGTGGACTGTCGGAGATGGCCGCGAAGGCTGGGATGGGCATGGAGATCAACCTCGACAATGTTCGGACCCGCGAGCCCGGCATGCGCCCTGCGGAGATTATGATCAGCGAGTCCCAAGAACGCATGATACTCGTCGTTTCGCCGAATAACGAGGAGAAGCTCACGCGAGTTCTTGACAAGTGGGAGATCGGCTACTCGCGCATCGGACATCTCACGAAGGATGGGATACTGCGGATCAATCATCGGAACCATGTGGTTGCAGAGGCTCCTGCCAAATTTGTCGCAGAGGCTCCTCTGTCTCCGCGGTCCAGCACGAAGCCCCCGTACATCGATAGACTCGCCGACGCCCCGGAACCCCCGACTCCAGAAGACCTCAATGCTACGCTGCTCGCGCTCCTTAGCAGCCCCAACATTTGCAGTCGGGCATGGATCTACCGTCAGTACGATTTCGAAGTGGGATTACGATCAATTATCAAACCGGGTCAAGCCGACAGCGCCGTCCTGAGACTTCCTAACAACCGAACGCTGGCGATTACGACCGATGGTAATAGCAAGCAAGCGTACCTAGATCCTTACTGGGGGACGGTTGGAATTCTCAGCGAGGCCTTCTCCAATCTCGTCGCTACAGGGGCCGAGCCGATCGCCGTTGTTGACCATCTTCAATATGGCGACCCTAGCAATCCAGAGGTCTTCTGGACCTTCGAAGAAGCAATACGGGCTATACGAGACTATCTCAAGGCTACCCTGGTCCCCTGCGTCGGCGGCAAGGTCAGTTTCTACAACGAAGACGCTGAGACAAGAACCGCCATCAAACCTTCACCTGTAATCGCAGCGCTAGGACTCCGAAACCTCGGAACACCGAAGGTTGGCTCGGCACTTGCTAAGCAGGGAGATGATCTATTGATAGTTGGAACAACCCTGCCAGAACTCGGAGGAAGCGAATACTACGAGAGCGTGCAGGGACTAATAGGTGGTCGGGTCCCGAAAGTCAATCTGAAGACAGAGAGGCAATTCCTCCGCACCATCTCTAGGATAGTCGGGGGTGGTCTGGTCGAAGCTGCTCACGACGTATCCAAAGGGGGACTGGCTGTAACGCTGGCTGAAATGGCGATTCTAGGTCAGAAAGGATTCGCAGTAAATCTAGACAAAGTCCCAACCAAAACAACAAACATCGCCCAATTGCTGTTTTCAGAATCGAAACCCAGATTCGTCTTGGAGTCACAGCCGAAAAACACACCCCGCGTAATGCGCAGACTAAGAGCGGCGAGAATCAAGTCGGCGAAGATAGGTAAGGTTCATGGCACCAAGATCGAACTGGAGTCCAAGGAAGAACGCATCATTACAATCCCATTGTCAATCGCAACCGACGCCTGGTCCAAGACTCTATCCAAGACAATGGATGTTGCCCCAAAACCAGAGTAGGAAGACTTTCAGAAAGCAAGCTTATGATTCTATTTAGATGATCGTGTCAAGAAAGAGCTATACACGGCCTGAAATTGATACAGGATTGTAATTGACCCTGAGGGGCTCCAATAACGATCACATTGTGAGAGCGAAAGATCGTCTCCTCGCTCATCCCGAACCAATCCAGACTCCACAAATCAACCTAGAGCGCGAAAGCCGCGCCGTAAAGGACCATTGCGGGGTCATCGGGATCTATTCGTTAAAGAAAGAGCCCGTCGCAGAGCGTATCGTCAAAGGATTAGCTGCGCTCCAACACCGAGGCCAGGAATCCTGGGGCCTAGCCACGCCTAACGAGCCCATAATCAAAGGCCTTGGACTAATCGGCGTAGGAGCCGCAGCCAATGCCCGGAAGATTCTGCGATTGGAGAGTAACCGAGGCATAGGCCACATCCGTTATTCCACCCGGGGACGAACAAACCTCGAGAATGCTCACCCACTGGATATTCACGGAGAGTTCGCGATCGCCCAAAACGGTACCATAGCCAACACGGAAGACCTGGAGCCGTTGGTCAAGGGCGAATTCCCGATCATAGACTCGAACTCGGACACCAAGCTTGCAGGATACCGGCTACTACAGCACTATCGTCGAGAACACGATTGGACCCGAGCCTTCACCAGGCTGGCAAAGGAGATCAGCGGGTCCTACAGCTTCGTCATCGTCACACACGAGGGAGAGGTGCTTGCTGCGAGGGACGAGTCGGGCTTCCGCCCACTCTGCCTAGGCTGGGACGAGGAGACCCAGACGAACATCGTGGCCTCAGAGAGCTGTGCACTGACAGCACTTCATGCAGATCTTGTCCGAGACGTTCAGCCCGGAGAACTCATACGTTTCAACCAGGACGGCGTGACAGTTACAAAGTTTGCAGAATCTCCACACCATCACTGCGCATTTGAATACACATACTTCGCGCACCCAAGCAGCAAGATCGACGACCATTACGTGTACGAGGCCCGGCGGCAATTGGGTAGAGTGCTCGCTCGGAAGTATCCGTTCAAAGCAGACGTAGTGATACCCGTTCCCGACTCCGCCAGACCAGCAGCCCTCGGATACTCGGAGGAGAGCGGGATACCGATGGAAGAGGGACTGATGAAAGACCGGTATCGGAGGAAGGGAAGCCTCAGGAGCTTCATAGAACCCACAGACGAGAGCCGGGAAGAGATCGTCAGAGAGATCATAACCATCAGACCCGTGGTTGACGGGAAGAACGTCATCGTCGTCGACGACAGCATAGTACGGGGGACAAGCAGCAAAAACATCGTACGGGCACTGCGCGATGCCGGCGCCAAGAAGGTCTACATGGTTGTGACCTTTCCACCTATACGCCACCCATGCTACATGGGCATCGACTTTCCAACACACGACGAATTGCTGGCTACTAGGGTTGATGGTGACATACTGTCGATTCCAGAATTGAACGCGAAGGTAGCTAACGAGATCGGCGTCGACGGTCTAGGCTACAATGACATCGAAGGACTGAGCAAAGGAATCGGACTGAACCAGAAAGAAATGTGCTTCGCCTGTGTAACAGGTGAATATCTCGGACTGAAGAAGAATCCCGTACTTCGGACCCGGGAAGAAATGAAGGCCTGACACTCGATCTGACCCGTGCGGGTATGAAGACTCTCATCGTCGGAAGCGGCGGCCGCGAACACGCACTCGCGTGGGCTCTGTCGAAGGACCAGAATGTCAAGGAGATCTACGCGGCTCCGGGCAACCCAGGCATTGCCGAAATCGCCACGTGTGTTCCAATCGACTCGAGCAACATTGACGAACTCGCCTCATTTGCATCGAAACGCGCAATCGACCTGACAGTCGTCGGACCTGAAGCTCCGCTAGGCGCAGGAATAGTCGACAGGTTCAGAAAACAAAACCTGTCCATTTTTGGACCGGACAAGCGAGCCGCTCGAATTGAAACATCGAAGAGCTTCGCCAAAGACCTCTGCACCAGATATGGCCTGCCAACACCACGCTGGGAGACATTCACGGACAAGACCAGAGCGAGTAAATTTCTAGACGAGGTCGGCCCACCGTGGGTCATCAAAGCAGATGGGCTCGCAGCAGGAAAAGGGACGACTGTCACAAGGAATAGGCGCGAGGCCGAGACCACGATTCAACGAGAACTAGAACGAGAGCCCAAGCGAATCGTGATGGAAGAATTCATTGACGGATGGGAGGCAAGCTTCACCGCAACCGTCTCAGCAGATCGGGTCCAATGGTTAGCGCCCGTCTTTCAAGATTACAAGCCAGCCTTCGACGGCGACTCCGGACCAAACACAGGGGGCATGGGTGTCTTTACTCCCGTCCCCTCGGTGACCCAATCGCTAGCCGATAGAGTGAGGAAGAAGATACTTGATCCCGCAACGGCGGCAATGGCGAAGGAGGGGGCTCCTTTCCAAGGGGTTCTCTATCTGAATATCATCGTCAAACACGGGACCGAAGAGCCGTTCGTGTTAGAGTTCAACGCGCGCTTTGGAGATCCTGAAGCTCAGGGAATCATGCCCTTGGTCAAACGCGGATTATTCGCACATCTCAGCGGTGTCGCAGCCAATTCGGACAGGCCGCCGCTACCAGACTCATCTCATTCCGCGTCAGTAGTCATTGTCCTCGCATCCAGGGGCTATCCAGAAAATCCGATGACTGGAGACCCGATCACACTTCGACCGGTATCCAATAGAAACATTGTCGTATTTCACGCAGGAACTGCTAGAGACCCGAACGGGCAACTAGTAACCTCAGGCGGACGAGTCCTCAACGTCGCCGCAACGGGACCGAGCGTTGAGTCAGCCCGAAGGGACGCCTATTCGGTCATCGGCAAGTCGATCCAATTCCCAGGAATGCACTCTCGATCCGATATCGGAAGCGGCCGGATACGTCACAGACAACTAGAGCCAATCAAGACGTGAAAGGAATGGAAGACTGCATCTTCTGTAAGATCGTAAGGAAAGAATTGCCCTCTTACTTGATCTTTGAGGACGACAATTTCATCGCGTTTCTAGACATTCGTCCGCTGAACCCCGGACATACGTTGGTCTCGCCGAAGAAGCATCATCGATGGGTCTGGGACGTCCCGGAAGCTGGAAGATACTTCGAGACAGTTCGTCTGATCGCGAAGACCCTCCAGAAGACAATGAACACGGAATGGGTCGTTGCTGACATTGGAGGAATGGGCGTGCCACACGCGCATGTCCATGTGATCCCGAGATTTCCGGGAGATGGCCACGCAGAATTCGTGAACGCGCAGAACGTCAAAAACATCCCATCTGAAGAGATGAAGAGAATTGCTGAAAAAATCAGAAACGGCTTTCACCGAGCCAACACAGACTAAACTGGGAAGAGATGGTCGCCCTCGAGCTCCCGACTCAACAGTCTCCCATCACCTATCAAGCTCCTTATCGCCGAGTTTCGAGAAGGACTGATTACAAGTCTCAGCAACAACTTCGTAAGCGCTTACTTGCATGGCTCCATCGCGTTCCCCGAGTATAACCCTGAAGCTGGAGACATCGACTTCTATGTCATAACTCGTCGATCTCTCAATGGCACCGAGATCAAGAGTGTAGCTCATCTACACCGATCCTTGGCCGCCAAGTTCGAGTTCGGAAGTAAGCTGGACGGATTCTACATTCCATACGCCGCGGCTCGAATGCATGAGAATCCTAGAAATCTTGTCTATGGAGCGCATGGCAGGATTCATCGTGGGGGGTCGGATGATGCTTGGGCTCTCCACCGAGAACATTTCGCTCGCTCGGCCTTCATTCGAATTTACGGTCCGAGGGCTAGCAGAATCCTCTCGCGACCGAACAGGAAGGAGATCAGAAGCGCACTCTATCGACAGCTGGTCTATGTGAGGAAGATCATTGACAGTGATCCCTGGTGGTCAGTTCTCAACCTCTGCAGACTAGTCTACACTTTCAAGACTGAACACGTTGCAGTCTCGAAGCTGCTAGCAGCACGCTGGGCCTTGAAGAAACTCCCATCTAGATGGAAACCGGTAATCAGGTCAGCAGTAAAGAGATACAAAAGGACCGCGAATAGAAGAGACAACACGATACTAAGAAAAGACGCGAGAAAGTTTCTCGGATTTGCCTCTGTCCGAGTGATCGCTTACGACATCGCATCGAATTCTCGTCAACAAGAGACCGCATATCTTAGAAGCAGCGGGACCGGAACGAGGGGATAGTCTTGGTTCCTATCGGTGTCCTGGTCTCGGGGCGCGGCTCCAATCTAGAATCGATCTTGGAGGCTGTCGATGGGAAGTACATTACGAGGGGCAAGGTGAGTGTTGTTGTCAGCAACAAGCCGGGCGTTGGAGCTTTAGAGATAGCCCGGAAACATAACGTAACGACTGTAGTGATAGACGACAAGGGACTGCCAAAGATGGACCCCGAGTATGATCGAAAGACAATCGCCACTCTTGAGGCTCACGGTGTTACCCCTAAGGACGGTCTCATCGCCCTCGCGGGCTACTTTCGAATCCTCAGCCCCCAATTCGTCGACCACTACCATAACAGGATCATGAACGTGCACCCAGCACTACTTCCTGCCTTCCCCGGCCTCGACGCGCAGAAACGCGCACTGGAACATGGAGTCAAGGTCTCAGGAGCCACCGTCCATTTCGTCGCAAAGGAGGTGGACGCGGGACCCATAATCCTCCAAGCCCACGTCCCAATCCGAGACGACGACACGGTTGAGACTCTTTCAGAGAGAATTCTTCGGCAGGAGCACCGGCTCTACCCGGAAGCAATCCGGCTCTTCACCGAAGATCAGTTGAAGATTGAAGGGAGGAGAGTCGTGCTCAAGACTTGACCGCTGTCATCCTAGATGGCAAGCTGGTTGCTTCGGAGGTCAAAAAACAGGTCGCCGTCCAAGTTGAACAGCTAGCGAAGCGTGGCATCAAGCCATTCCTAGCGACCATTCAAGTCGGAGATGATCCCGCCAGCTCTAGTTATCTAAGAGGCAAACACAAAGCCGCCGAAGACGTGGGAATCCGGTCCGAGAATCATCATTTGCCGGCAGACACGCCTCAAGACAAGCTTGAAGCTCTGCTCGGTCAGTTGAACACGAATCCCAAAGTTCACGGGATCCTTGTTCAGCTTCCTCTGCCACGCGGTTTTGATCAGGACAGATTTATTGAGAGAATAATTCCCTACAAGGACGTGGATGGACTCCACCCGATCAACGAAGGAAGGCTGGCAGCCGGCAAGGAAGAACTCGTGCCTTGCACTCCCAAAGGGATCATCAAACTATTGTCACATTACAAGGTCCCAATTGCCGGGCAGCGAGCAGTCATCATCAACCGAACAACACTGGTTGGCAGGCCCCTTGCGAACCTGCTGCTCAACAGGGACGCGACCATAACGATCTGCCACTCGAAGACGCCTAATCTCGCCCAGATAACAAAGACAGCTGACGTCCTTGTCAGCGCTGTGGGACGAGAGAACTTCCAGATCAGACCAGACCATGTAAAGCCAAACGCAGCAGTAGTCGATGTGGGTCTTACACGCGTTGAGGGAAAACTGCGCGGCGACGTGGACTTTGAAGCTGTCAGCAGACTAGCGGGGTTCATTACTCCCGTCCCTGGAGGAGTAGGGCCCATGACAGTCGCATGCTTACTGGAAAACACAGTCCAAGCAGCCACCCTCCAGACGAAGAGTGGATAGGAGACAGCAATCATTGTCGGACATGACCCTGAGGTCCATCGGATCAGACGAAAATAATGTTCTTCTCAGTATTCTCGACGAATCACTCGGCCAATTTCTAGACCAACCCGGAACAAAGAACCTCATCTCTTCTGACGCGTTCGATCCTGATGGTTGCTTTCTTGCCAGAGAGAAGGGCTCGGATGTTGGATGTGTAGCTGTTACGAGCCTGCCACGGAAAAATTGGCTGGTCGTAAGATATCTCGCAGCGAAACACGCGATGTCGAGAATTGACGTGGTAGAGAAGCTTCTCGGCAGAGCCCTCGAATACGTAGAAACGAAACGGGCCGAGTTCTTGAGATCGACGACCCCGGCAATTCAACCCTACGTTGACGTTTACAAGGGCTTCGGGTTCAAGCCGTTGCGAAGAGACTTCCGGATAACATGGGACCTGAGAGACGCCGCAGATCATCCGAACAAGCTCGTTGAGATGAGCGAAGTATCTGAGAAGACGGCTCGGGAAATCGAAGAAAGATTCGTTGAGTCTCTACGTCCTTACTGGGACTGGCGGACGGAAGAACAAGGAGGGGAAGAAGCCGTCGCGCACAACTTCAGAAATGGTCCAAAGAGAGGAGAGCGATGGCTATCAGGCCATGTCGGGAAGGACCTGGTGGGATTCTCAGGTCTCATTCCCAACTACTACAGAGCGGGGGATGCGCGTTTTCGAGGCGCCTATGTGCTTCCCGAATATCGGGGCAAAGGCTACGGCCGGATACTCATGAACGAAGTCTCAGGCTGGGCAAAGAGACAGGGTCAGCACAAGATGACCGTGTACACGTTCTCCTACTTGGACAGTCTTGCACCGGGAGCGCTATTGTACCTCAAGTCTGGTGGCAGAATTGAGAGCGAGTATCTTCAGATGCAGCGGGCATGAGCATACGAGAGACCATTCCTATTTTGTAGCTTCGGGATTCTGGGGACCGGTGTGATGGGTTGACCGAGGCTCAGATCGCTGTCGAGAAAGAGAACCTCCGACGGTACATGCTCCGTCTGAGGGACCGCCAGTCAATTGGAGAGATCGAGCAGAAGAGCCAAGACATTATCGATCAAGTATTGCATCTCCACGAGTATGTTCGAGCCAGGGGGATAGCCTGCTACGTCAGCAAAGACAGCGAGGTCAACACTAGGCCTCTAATTCGAGCGGCTCTCGACCAAGAAAAGAGGGTACTTATCCCAGTCGTGAAGAAGGGAGACATCGAGCTGTTCTTCTCCGAGATCAAGGACCTGGGAAGCGACCTTGCTCCTGGCACGTTCGGCATTCTAGAGCCTAAGCCTGAGAGTGTTCATCCGGTGAGCCTTGATACTGTTGACATTATTTTTGTGCCAGGCATCGTCTGGGACCGTGAAGGCTACCGGCTGGGCTGGGGGCGCGGATATTTTGACCGAGTCATCAAGAACCTGCCTCCCCACCTCCGATCGGCCGGCTTGGCGTTCAACATGCAACTCATCAGCCGGGTGCCCCGGGATCAATTTGATGTACCAGTGGACCTGGTCGTCACGGAGTCCCGCGTGATACGGTGTCATCGATGACCAAAAGCGTCAGCATTCTAATGGGATCTGAGAGTGACCGTGAGATCGCAAAGAAAGCCGAGACAATTCTCGACAAGCTCGGGGTCCCATATGAGACAAAGGTTCTGTCTAGTCATCGGAACCATAAAGAACTCGACAAGTATGTTGAGACGTCGAAGGCTGATGTGTTCATCACAATCGCCGGTCTCTCCGCCGCTCTCCCCGGTTTCGTAGCATCACTGTCGACCAAGCCTGTTATCGGGGTCCCGGTCTCCGGTAAGCTGAACCTTGACTCTATCCTCGCAATCGTACAATTACCTTCAGGGGTCCCTGTCGGGACGGTCGGTCTCGACAACGGCACAAATGCGGCACTGCTAGCCGCACAGATCCTAGCCCTGTCAGACCCAGAAATATCAAAGAAGCTCATCCAGTATCGTGGCGGACAACTGTAAGATGCAAGAGTCTATGGAGAATCTTTCGGCTCCGTTCAAACGGGGAAAAGTCAAAGACGTATACGATCTCGGACACGACCAACTACTCTTCATCTTCACCGACAGGGTCTCAGCCTACGATGTGGTCCTGCCCTCAACTATTCCAAGGAAGGGCGAAGTACTCGCTAAACTGGCAGCATTCTGGTTTAACAATCTCAACACGCCACACCACATGGTGCGGGTCGAGGACGCGAACCGGATGGTTGTCAGGAAGCTGAAGATGATTCCGGTGGAGGCCGTCGTTCGTGGTTATCTTTACGGAAGCCTCTACGAGAGGCTGATGAGGGGTGAGATCTCGCTCCCCGTAGAACCTGTCTTGGCCGCGAAACTTACGGAGCCATACTTTGACCCTACGACAAAGTCCGAGGTGAAGGATGAGCCAGTGACCGTTGAGCAGATTGAGGAGGAGGGTTGGTTGGACTCACAACAGTTGGAGGCCATGAGGAGCAAAACACTTGAGATTTACAAGAAGATGTCCGTGAGGGCTGAGAAAGCCGGTTTCATACTCGCCGACCTCAAACTAGAATTCGGTTTTGACAAGGAAGAGAACATTGTACTAGCCGACTCTATAGGACCTGATGAATTCAGATTATGGCCAAAAGCTGACTATTCGCCTGGGAAGACTCAGGAGAGCTATGACAAGCAGCTGATTCGGGACTGGCTTGGAAAAGTTGGCTACAAGAAGACGCTCGATGAGGCGAGAAAAGAGGGACGGCCCACACCTCGGCCGCCGGACCTTCCAGCGGATCTTATCCAAGAAACGAGTCGGCGATACATTATCGCGTATGAGCGTTTGACCGGACTGAAGCTGTAGATTTGCCTCGGCCCCGCATGACATATGCTAAAGCAGGGGCGGACCCGCGGGGCCAAAAGGAGGCCCATAAACTCCTGGCACGAGTTCTGGAGTCCACGTTTGCGACACGGAGGGGAAAAGTCGGCCGACCCATTTTTCCAATCGGACACTACGCTGGACTTGTGGACCTAGGTGACGGACGAGTCCTGAGTTTACACATAGACAATGTTGGAACCAAGGTCCTGATCGCCGAGATGATGCGAAAGTATGATACGATCGGGATAGACTGTGTTGCTGTCTGCGCCAACGACCTCATCTGCACTGGTGCAGATCCCATCTCGCTCCTAGACTATCTAGCCATGTCAAAACCTGACCGGGCCATTGTTCACGCCATCGCTATCGGACTCGCCAAAGGTGCCAAGGAGGCCGGACTGGCAATTGTGGGCGGAGAAACGGCTATCGTCCCGGAGCTTCTAAGAGAAGAAGGTGGATTGGACTTGGTAGGAATGGCCGCGGGAATTTGTCGCAACGAACAACTCATACTAGGTGACCGGATTGAAGAGGACGACACTGTCATCGGAGTGGCGAGTTCGGGCATACATTCGAACGGGCTCACACTCGCGAGAAAGGTGCTGTTGAAGAAGCACACTATCGATGAGACGTTGATGGGATTCGATAGAAGTCTTGGAGAGGAACTTCTTGAACCGACCAGAATCTACGTAAAACCGACGAAAGAGCTTGTGCGAAGAGTCGAGGTTCATGGCCTCGCACACATTACTGGTGGTTCCTTCTCGAAGCTTGAGAGAATCGTGGGAGGAGTCAAGCTCGGAGTAGAGATAGACCAACCGCCGCCTCCACCCAGGATATTCGAAGTGATACAGCGAGAAGGGCACGTGTCGGATTCAGAGATGTACAAGACTTTCAACATGGGCGTGGGGTTCGTTGTGATCTGCTCTAAGCATCAAGCAGACAGAGTGATCAGCATATTCGAGAAGCACAGACAGGAGGCCATGAGAATAGGACGAATTCTGAGGAAACGAGGCATTAGAGTCAAAGGAGAGCCGCTAAGTTGAAATTGGTGTGAGGTTGTGTTGCTCTGCACTAGGAAAGGCAGTGCCCATCGCCCCGAATGCTGTGGGGCGCTACAGCAACCCTTGGCTATCTCGATGAGCGTCGTTCGTGAATGAAATGCTAAATACTTCAATCCCAGAAATATGAAGCTGAGATTATTCTTCTTGACAAGGCTCTTGTTGGTAGTTCTGCTTGTCTCTTCCCTAGTCCTAGGACTACAGGCTATAGGTCCGGTTCAAGCTTCCGCACCAAGGATCCTGCTTCTGAACCTTGGTGATCCCGAGGGGCCTGGTGCGCTCCAGCTTCTCAACATGAGCTTCGTACAAGTTGACGCTAGCCAGTTCCTAACGACGAACCTTAACCTCTTCGATGTCCTATTTGTGGGCTGGGACGGTAGTACTTCCAACCCGGCTCCATTCAACGCCCTCCTTACCCGCCAAACGGATATTTCAAACTGGATAGCCAGCGGCCACGGACTCGTAGCCTTGGCGGAGCCCAACATTGGAAGATTCACTTGGCTCCCCCTCAGCGCAACTATCGCTGCGGAATTTGGTGACCAGGTCACGATAACCGCCCCTTCTCACCCGATAATGGCTAACCTGACCGACGCCTTGCTCTCAAACTGGCATACGTCTTATCACAACACATTCATGGCCTGGGCACCTGCCTATCAAACGCTGGCCATAACCCCTGTGAGCAGTCACCCGATCACTCTAGCTGCTACTCTTGGGTCTGGAAGAATAGCGATAACCGGGCAGGACCCAGATTGGCATCTATTCTACCAGCACCAGCCTGGTGCTGCGATACTGCTGCGCAACATGATCAACTGGGCAGCCGGCGTCTCGGCCGCGCCTCCGGGAGAAGCGAGTCTCTCTGTAAATCCGACTGTGACTGCTGCATCCAAAGGTACCAGCTTTGCAGTCGCCGTCAATGTCACAAGTGCTTTCAATTTGTATTCTCTCGACGTTTTCTTGACTTTCGACCCGAGCCTCCTAACAGGCTCCATGCCGGTTGATTCTGCCGGTGCGCTTCGCGCCTACTGTTCGAAAACGGCCGGTTGCACTGGCGTGTCTTCATCGTTTGTTTCCGGACCCGGATTCGTGGAGGAGAAAGAGTCTCTCATCGGCCTGGTGCCCGGGTTCGCTGGGAACGGTACTCTGTTTACCGTCCCGTTTGCATCGGCGAAGGGCTCGACCGGAACCAGCGTCATTCATATCGCGACTAGCAGCTCAGGAGCAGGCAACGGCGTCATGGCAAGTGGAACAAGTGCCCAGATACAACACTTCTCCGTTGATGGAGTCTTCAGCGATAATGGGCCTGACCTGTTCGTTTCCATAGTTCCGAACATACTCACGGTTAGCACAGGCAACACTGGTACCTCGCGGGTCACCTTGTATTCCCTCAACGGCCTATCCGGCACCGTCGCGCTCACCCTCTCCGGAGTCCCATCCGGGGTGAGCGCAAATCTGAACCAGACAAGCCTCTCGCTTACCAGCACACTTGCCACTACCACTCTAACCCTCCTCGTCTCGTCTGGTGCCTCATCTGGACCCTTCAACCTCACAGTCACGGGAACAATTACCCCCAAGTCCCACCTGACCATCGTCAGGTCTGCCACCCTCGAACTTGTAGTCCCGCCTCCCAGTCCAGACTTTGCAGTGACAGTGAGCTCTTCCAGCGTCAATATTCCCACGGGTGCGTCGGGATCTGTAAACATAACAGTGTCATCAATCGATGGGTTCAGCGCTCCAGTCACTCTCAGCCTTCAAGGCCTATCAGTCTTCGCTGGGGTGAGCAGCTCGTTCATTATCAACCCTCTAACACCCCCAGTAGGCGGGGTCGCGTCCTCAACCCTCAAACTGTTCGTCAGCCAGTTCCAGCCACCAGCAATATTCCCGCTCACCATCACCGCAAGCAGTCCTGGCATCACTCATTCGAAACCCCTGAACCTCGTAGTATCGGGCTTCAACATCTTTCCCGATTTTGCCCATATCACCATCCAGCCTGGAGGGGGCACGTCTGAAACGTTCTTTCTGAACTCCATCAACAGTTTCTCCGGAACAGTTCAATTGAGCGCAGTCCTAGTTCCGAGTAATGTCACGGCAACCTTCTCAGCGACAACAGTATTTCTCCCGCCCAGTTCATCCACGACCTTCACAGTGACCTTTCAAGCAACCCCTGTTGCAAGTCTGGGAACATTCGAGACCGTAATTCTAGCGACCAGCGGCCCGACGTTTGCGTCAGCAGGAATCCAACTCACCCTAAATGACTTTTCAGTCGCACTAGCAACCCCAGAAATTGCAGTACCTATCACGGGGTCTGCGACTACGGACGTCTTCCTAGCTTCCCTCAATGACTTCGGCGGTCCGCTGAACCTTCAGATATCTGGCGCTCCTGTTGGAGTTACGGCGTCAATTGTTCCGACGTCCATATTCCTGAATCCAGGTACTACCGTATCGGCACGCGTCGCAATCAACGCTTCCAGTGCGACGACTCCGAGAACATTCCCATTAACAATAACTGCGTCATCCGGTTTAGTCACGAGAACAACAGTGTTGACGGTTCGGGTTACCGACTTTTCCATTGGAGCCTCGGTTGGCTCCGTTAGCCTCAAGAGGTCCCAGTCGGCCAATGTGACGCTGAGCGTGACCTCGCTCAACGGGTTTTCGCTACCTGTCACATTAACTGTCTCAGGACTGCCGAACGGCGTAACTGGGGCTATTGTTCCCAGCATAGTGAATCCCAATGGAGTATCAGCCTCCTCAACGCTTACGATCACTGTTCCCAAGAAGCCTCCCACCGGCACCTTCCTACTAACAATCACCGCCACGAGCGGATCGTTGACCCACACAGTGACAATAACGCTCACAATTCTCTGATCATTCCAATGGATTCTTCAGGATGCGGCCCGACAACAACGCGACGCCGGCATAGATTGATGAAGTCCGCGTCTGATAACCAAAAGGCGAGGGGGCTCACATTCGGAACCGTTAAACGTGACCTCGCTAGAACCATAGAGTGTTTATTATGAGAAATGCGCGCGTCCTACTGATACTTTTCGCCAGTATCCTTCTGATGATACCAGCCGCGAAAGCCACACAGTCGACAACCAGCTCGACCACATTGACCCCGGGAACGGTCAGCCTCTATGGAACGGTAAATGTGGCCAGCCTTCCAGATGAGACCAGTCTTGGTCAAACCAGCATGGAAAACGCACCCCTCCATCCGCAAGGAGAGCAATCATTCGACCGGGCAAAGGACCGAGCGAATCAAGGCGGATTCGTCCCACCGGGTGAGACAACCAAGATAGTCGCGACTGTAGACCCTATTGCCGCTGCGGCTCTGACTCCGACTGTCGGGCTTATTCTTGAGGGCGGGGTGGGCACCTTTCCAAACCCTTGTAGTTGCACCCCGCCTGACGGAGCGATTGGCGCAGGACCAAGCCACGTCTTCTCAATGGTCAACACCGCGGGCATAATCTACACGAAAACGGGCTCGCTTGTGCGTGGCACTTTTGGCCTAGACAGCTTCTTTGGTGTTCCAGGCCATCGGCTATCTGACCCGCAAGTCTCGTACGATGCTAGCAGCGGACGATGGTTCGCCTCAATCGTTAACATTGACACATTCCAGGTCTTGGTCGCGGTTTCAACCAGTAATGATCCAACGGGAACGTTCAACCTGTACACGATAAACGATCCTGGTCATATTCCTGATCAGCCAGTGACAGGGACCAATAATGACAAGTACGTTGTGTCCGTCAACGATTTCTCTACCTCAAGCCCGTCCTTCATCGGGGTCCATTACTTTGTGCTAAACAAGTCGGAACTGGTAGCGGGAGTCTCGACGATCGATATGGCGCAGAACGTTCCTGACCCTAACATGGCTTCTCTCCACCCGGCACAGCACCTTACCTCGTCTACAACGTTCTACCTCGTCACCGACTGTACTGGCTCGTGTATCTCCAGCCCGAGCAGTATGACCAATACGGAGACAGTCATCTCAATAACGGGCGTCCCACCAGGAGCGATTACTGCGAGTTCGAGTAGCTTCTCGATCGCGACCAGCGTCATAGGTCCCAACGCCTTGCAGCCCGGTACAGGCATGCAGCTTGTGACTGATGACAATCGAGTTGAGAGCGTTGTCTGGGAGTCGAACAGTCTTTGGGCCGCCTGGAACGACGCATGTCTCCCGAGTGGCGACACTGTAACCCGAACGTGCCTTCGTCTAGTCCAGGCGACAACATCAGGGTCTTCAGCTACAAAGAACCAGGACTTTGACTTTGCCACAAGCGGCGCGTACTACTTCTACCCGGCGATCACGAGTTTTCATGGACAACTAGCTATCTCCTTCGGCACTTCGTCTCTCAGCGTCTTCCCATCCGCACTAGTTACCGGACGAGCGGCTAGTGATCCCCTCAACACTCTGCAGACGCCGGTAACGATGAGGTCAGGTAGTGCTCCTGATACCAGCACCCGTTATGGAGACTACTTCGGGGCGGCTACGGATCCGACGCCCACCGCGGCGTCAACATTCTGGTTGGAGGCGGAATACAGGAAGGATTCAACATTCCAGAATTGGAACACGGTCATAAGCCAGGTCGGAGCTTTCAGTCTACCTGGACCGTTTGACTTCGCGATAACCGTGAGCCCAGCAAGTGGTAGTATAGGTCAGGGAGCGGGAACAACCGCGACTGTGACAGTCTCACTCGTTAATGGCACAACCCAATCGGTTAGCCTGTCGTCTGCCGTCTCTCCAGTAGCTATGGGACTGACCTCCACCCTCAACCCGGCCAGCAGCATCCCTACCTTCACTAGCAAGTTGACGATCTCCACGAGCTCGAGCACTCCGACTGGTTCATACTCGATTACAATACTAGGAACGAACGGGACAATCTCACGCAGTGCCACCTATTTCCTAACGGTGACTCCGCCGCCAGACTTTAGCATTAGTGCCTCGCCATCGAGCCTCAAAATGCCGAGATTCGGAATCGATTCAACGGCGATCACCGTGACGAGCTTGAACGGGTTCAGTGGAACGGTCTCATTATCCGCTACTCCGCCTACGGGGGTAAGTGTTAGTTTCAGTCCGGGTCTAGTAACGGTGCCGCTTGGTGGATCTGGAGTCTCGCTGGTTACATTTACGGGCTCATCTGTTGACAGTCGAGGAACGTTCACCGTGACCTTGACGGGGACAAGCGGATCGCTCTCGCATTCGACAACAATAACTCTAACGATCACGAAACACTAAACAGGAATTCCAAGCCCATTCGAGGAGACTTTTTCGTGAGGCTGTTCGGAGGATTCGCCTTCGCCATGAACAGATTCACGGGTCTAGGAAACTGCCATACAATCAACGCCATCCCGCCCAGCAACAGGAGAATAAGCCAGGAAAAACCGGATTCTCAAACCGAACGAGATGACGAATGTTCAGAGACGACTGTTAGCCGACAACAGGAAAAATGGGATCAACAGAATCTGGCGTGCAAAACCGCGCTAACAATTTTATCTAGAAATTTACATATCTGATGCTTTTTGATTGCTCAGGCTTGCTACGGCCGTTTCGTGTGTCTAGCATTGTCCGGCTAGTTTCCGATGGCGGGGTTCATTCTAGATGATTCTAGGGCGAACCTCACAGCTTCGGAAGGGACGAACGATCTTCCGATGCTCCTCGAGCGTCTGCAGTGCCCTAGCCTCATCTTTCTGAACCTGTGCAGTGTGGCCTTCGATTTCTGTGAACATTACCGCAGCGAGTCCGCGTTCGCCTTCTCCCAATTAGGGCTCTCAACCCGGCCAGCCCCGTCTGTCGATAAAACCGTTTTTCCGAACCGAAGACAGGTGTCCCCTTGGACGTGTTTGAAAAAGAAGGGTCCGGTCCGACGTGTGGAATCTTGTCTTACATTCGGCGGGCGCTCTGC
>Ga0209588_1000075_pt1 | contig 33877 bp, 37 predicted proteins | sample Rivendell_Oct201_10_FD_188351 | JGI IMG/M metagenome (GOLD analysis project Ga0209588, IMG submission 188351) | Vadose zone soil microbial communities from the Eel River Critical Zone Observatory, Northern California, USA -... | ecosystem: Host-associated > Plants > Roots > Rhizosphere > Soil ...
CGATCGCAGTCTTGAATGCAGCCCCACACTCAGGGTCGAGAGTGCCATCGACCGCGTACGTCCCGTCTGGCATCAAGGTGATGTGCAGCCGGCGCCGCGTGTAATCAGCCTCCGCCTCTTCGAAGAAGCGGTCTGGGTCGGCAGCATGCTTCGCCGCGTTGCAAAGCTTGCGCAGCTCGAAAACTGAATACTCCAGAGCGTGGCCGAGCATCTCGTCCTCGTCGAAGAGCTCTCGCTTATCGCCGAGCCAGTCGCGTAGGTGACAGAGCAGAGATGCAGATTGATAGCCGATCTCGCCTGTGCTCAAGGCGGCGGCAACCTTGGGCAATGAGTCCAGCTGCTCGCCAACCCGCAGCCGATCCGCTGCGGCAGTGACCGACATGTTGCAGGTCCGGCTGATCCAGGTCGCAGCGGTCGCAGTTCCGCTTAGTAGGTGCTCGCCACTTTGCTGCGCACGCCGCGCCATCGCCGAAAATTCGCTCTCCAGCCCATCCATTCCGGCACGAAGACTCCTGAGGTCGTCGTTCTCTGGGTCTAGATCACGAGCCTGATACTTGCGAATCGCTCCGACCAGTTCCTCGAGGGGTGTTCCCCCCTCCCCCAACATGAGACCAGCGTACCAAACATCTGTTTGGAGGTCAAGAGTTTACAGGGTAAATTTGATCTCAAAACCCATAATTTCTGCCGACCCCCACCCGCACCACCCAGCCGCCCCCGACTCCCTTTTCCTAGCTCGTCCCGGCCGCGGAACTACTCGTAGCGAAGGGCCCGTACAGGGTCCTGGCGGGCCGCCCGCAGCGCCAGCAGCAACCCACTCACCGTGCTCAGCACGATGGCCAGAAGCAACGCGATGCCCACCACCCCGAAGTCGGTACGGAACACGTCGAAGCCGACGTTCGTCACCGACTGCGTCACCCGGTCGACCGCCACATTGCCCAACCTGGCCAGTCCCACCGCAACCAGAATTCCCACCAGGCCTCCCGCGAGGCCGATGACCGCGGCCTCAGCGACGAAGATCAGCATCACGTCGCGCGCGCGCGCGCCCAGCGCTTTCAAGACGCCGATCTCCTTGGTCCGTTCAAGCACCGCCGTGTACATCGTGTTGGCGATGCCGAGGCAGGCCAGCAGCAGCGCGACCAGCGCAAGCCCGAGCAGCGCGACGCGCATCTTTCCCAGCAGGTCCTCGAAGCTGCGGAACTGATCGCCGAACGTCTGCGCCTGGAACCCGAGCGCCTCGACACGCTGTCGCAATCCCTCGACGGCAAGACCCGAGTCGGCCAGCAGCGTGATGGTCGAATACTGCCCCGTCTTCCACTTGTTCGTCTGAGCGAGCTGGGTCCAGTAATCGCGCACCGTCGCGTAAGGCGCCAGGCCGCCGGGAGCGCCGGCGGGCATCGCGTTGCTCGAGACGATGCCGACGACGTTGAGCTTCAGGTCGAGCGGCTGCGTAACCGGATTCCGCGCGACACCGAGGACCTGCAGCGATCCATATGTGGCGCTGTAGATGACCTGCGAGCCGATCGCGCCGCGTGCGGAGAGGAAGCCGAGCGTGGTCGCCTCGCTGTCACTTAGCAGCACCTCCTTTGCGGCATCCGAGCTCGGCATGCGGCCTGCGCTGAGCGTGGGCAGCAAGCTGGACGAACGCAGCGGAGGAAGCGAGACCAGAGCACCCGACGGCGGAGTCGCGAGCTTGTCAGCCGCGGGCGCCCCAGGCGGCACCACCGTCGCCTTGCTGAACGTTCCACTCATCGCGATCTGGCCCCAGGAGGCTCGAACGTGAGGCTGCGCGGCGAGCGTGGCCAGCGTTCCACTGTCGAAGGCGGCCGTCCGCGCATCGGGTGGCGGATAAACAGCGACCTGATGCACCTGGCTCGTGACGAGCGCCGGAGAGTTGAGCGCGCCCTGCAGGCCACCCGCGAGCGCGACGATCAAGCTCATCGCCGCGATGCCGATGGCGACGCCGGTCGTCGTCAGCGACGTGCGGAGCGGTCGCCGGCCCGCGCTGCCCAACCCCATCTTCAGCGTGTCGCGCCAGTGCAGTCGGGCCGCGGGATCCACCGGCTCCTGCTTGCGCACAGTCGGATTGCCAGGTTCGATCTCGATCGCCCTGCCGTCGATCATCCTCACCACACGGCGCGCCCGTCGCGCCACCTCCGGGTCGTGGGTCACGAGGACTACGGTGGCGCCGCGGCGATTCAGGTCTTCCAGCAGGTTCAGCACACCCTCCCCGGCCGCCGAGTCCAGGCTCCCGGTGGGCTCGTCGGCCAGGATCAGTCCCGGCCGGTTGGCAAGCGCTCGCGCGACGGCCACCTTTTGCTGCTCACCACCCGACAGGAGGCGCGCGCGAGTGCGAGCGCGATGCTCCAGCCCGACCAGCGCGAGCAGATGGCGCGCCCGCCGTCGGCGGTCTTCCCGCTCGACCCCGGCCAGCGTCAGCGGCAACGCGACGTTGTCCTCGACCGTCATCGACGGGATCAAGTTGAAGGCCTGGAAGATGGTGCTCACACGCTGCAGGCGGTAGTCGGCGAGGTCGCGCTCCGAGAGCTCGCCGAGCGGGAGCCCGGCGCCGTAAACGTGTCCGGACGTGGGCCGGTCGAGGCCGCCCATCAGCGAGAGCAAGGTGGTCTTGCCGCAGCCCGACGGACCGACAACGGACACGAACTCGCACGGCCCGATCTCCAACGAAACGTTCCTGAGCGCGGTCACGTGCATCTCGTCGTTGCCGCCGAACTCGCGCGAAACCGAATCCAGGCGCAGGCCGACCGCCTGGCCCAGAAGGTCCTTGAAATCGTCTTTCTCATAGGCCGGCGCGGCCACCAGCACCCCTCGGCTCACCTCGGGTTCCGGCTCGGGCACCACAGTGACCGACACGGTAGGTTCCGCCTCGGCGACCAGGGTGACCGAAACAGAGGGTTCCGGCTCCGGCACCACGGTGACCGCAACCGTGTCAGCCTCAGCGCCAACGGCCGCTGACGCCTCGGCGCCCGTCCCGTTCGTGGCGGGCGAGGCGGCGGCAGCCTCGGTTTCGCGGCGACGGCGCCGGCGGCGGCGCTTTTTGGCGCTGCCGGGCTCTCCAGAATCCTCGACAAGCGTCGCCATCGGCCTGAGTCTAAGTGGTCAGTTAATGCCTAGCGCGCTTCTTGGACGACTTGATCTTCGAGCCACTTCAAGTAGGCGGGCGATCCGCCCTCGACGGCGATCTGCAGGATCTCGGGCAGCTCGTAGTCGTGGTGGCTCCGGACGTACTCCTGGCAGGCGGCAGCCCTCGACTCGACGGTCTTCACTAGCAGCAGGGCTTCGTGCTCGCGCTTCAGCTGGCCTTGCCAGTAATAGAAGGAGTGCACGGTCGGAATGACCGAGCAGCACGCGGCGAGGTGTTCGACCACCAGCGCCTCGCCCAGGCGCTCAGCGTCGTTGCGGCCACCGGTCGTGACAAGAATCAACACCGCGCGCTCAGCCATCAGGTGGACTGTACCGGCCGAACGGGCCGCAGCTCGAGGCAGGCGACGACAAGTCGCCGGTCCGGACGCCGAGACGAAGGAAGGGGTGGCGCGAGGAGGAGCGCATCCATTGACGCGTGACGACGAAGCGACGGGCCCCCTGACGCACGTATCGGCGTCCTGAGCCTCGAGATGCGGTCCGGGCGGTCGGGACAGGCCACCAAAGCTAATTCTCGGCTTTTCGCGGCCGGTCCAACCAGACCGTCGCCGCCAGCAGCGCAATGGCGCCCAGCAGCAGGCCGCCGATCACGTCGGACTCCCAGTGCACGTCCAGGTAAATTCGGTCGAACGCCTCGACAAGGATGATCAAGGTCGCGACGGGGATCGCGAGCAACCGGATTGTGGGCGACGTCGAGAGGCGCCTGATGACGAATGCGAGCAGTCCATATGCAACCACTGCTCGGACAATGTGCCCGCTCGGAAAGCTGTTGCGTATTGAGGAGCCCTCCAGCAAGTTGGTCAGGCTCGGGCCGTCGGTGTGCGAAAGGGAACGTGGCGGCCCCGGGTGAAACAGCAAGGACTTGTAGAGAACCTCCAGCCCGATGGCGCCAAAGAAGGCGCCGACGACCAGCGCATCCGCACCGAAGCCTCCGCGCCACAGGTAGACGAACAGCGCGACCATCAGCACTGTCGTGAGCTCCATACCGCCCAGCTCGGCGATCAGCTGGAACAGCCTGTGCAACGGCTCCTGCCAGATGTCACGCATCGCCAGCGCGACCTGGTGATCGGGCGTGGTGAAGATTCCCGCGGCAATCGCCACCGTCATCGCGACGAATGACACCGAGAGGGCGACGATCGCCACCAACCGTTGGGTTAGAGGCACGGGCGGTGACCTCGGCGAGAGATTCGGTGTCCAGGCGGCCCAGATGCTAGACGCGGCCGAGCATCGGAGCGAGCGCATCCGTGGATGCGTGAGCGAGAAGCGGAGGCCGCAACAACGCAGATGGGCTGCATGGGCGCCGAAGATCCGTCGAGGGCCTCCGCCCGCGCCTCTAGTGCTGGCAACGGCGACAGAAAACGGTGCTGCGTCCAGCGATTCGAATCATCGCAAGCGGCCGTCCACACGTGAAGCACGGCTCGCCGGCACGTCCGTAGACCATCAGCTTTTCCTGCTGGCCGCCGATCTCGCCCCATGCATCGCGATAGGTGTCGACAGAGCTGCCGCGATTGGCGATCGCGGTCTGGAGTGAGTGGCGCAGCGATTCATGCAGCCGCTGCGCGGACTTGCGGCTGATGCCGCCGGCCATGCGATCAGGGCGCAGCCGCGCGCGATGAAGCGATTCGTCCGCGTAGATGTTGCCGACGCCGGCAATCGTCGCCTGGTCGAGGAGGATCGCCTTCAGCGAAGTCCGCCGTTTGCGAAACCTGCGGTACAGCTCTTCCGAAACGAAGTCCGGGTCGATCGGTTCGGGACCCAGAAGCGGCATCTTCTTCGACGCGAGCAGCGCTTTTTCCGTGCCCAACAGCAGCCGGCCGAAACGCCGAACGTCCCGATAGCGCAAGTGCCGGCCATCGTCCAGCGTGAAGACGGCGTGCGTGTGCGTCTCCAGCGGTGCATCCGCGCCGACAAGCCGCAGCTGCCCAGTCATGCCCAGGTGAACGACCAGCAGCACGTCGCTCTCCAGCTCGATGAGGATGTACTTTCCGCGCCGTCTCACATTGCCGATCCGCATGCCGGCAACCGCCTCGATGAACTGTTCCGGCTCCGGATGCCGAACGATGCGTGGGAACCTCAGCTCGCAGCTCACGATGGTGCGGCCGGCAAGGTGAGGCCGCAGGTCGGCGACGATTGTTTCTACTTCTGGTAGTTCAGGCACGCACCACCGCGAGCTTGTTCATGTCCGCCCAGTTCGGCCCGAACTTCGTCTCGACCTCGATTCCGGTCTCGAGCTCGTACGCGCCCGTCATGATCCGCGGCACCTTCTCCGCGAACTGATCCACCTCTGAGCGCGGCACCTCGAAGAGCAGCTCGTCGTGCACCTGCAGCAACATCCGGCCCTCGATGTGGTCTGCCTCGATCTCGCGCTGCAGCCGAACCATCGCGATCTTGATGATGTCCGCGGCGAGCGACTGCATCGGAAAGTTGATCGCCATCCTCTCGGCCGCGCTGCGCAGCTGAAAGTTCGGCGACCGCAGGTCGGGGATGGCGCGGCGCCGGCCGGTCGCGCTCACGACGAAACCCTCCTCGCGCGCCTTGCGCCGCACCTCGTCGAGGTACTCCTTCAGCCCCGCGTAAGTGGCCCAGTACTCCTTGAGGAACTCGCGCGCCACGTCTCCCCTGATGCCGAGCTGCTGCGAAAGGCCGTACTCGCCCTGGCCGTAGATGGAGCCGAAGTTCGCCACCTTGGCGAGTCTTCGCTGGTTCGGGTCGACCGACTCGATTGGAATCTTGAAAACCGCGGCTGCCGTCGCGGTGTGGATGTCCTGACCCGCGGCAAACGCGCCGAGCAGCTTCGGGTCCCCACTGAGATGCGCGGCGATGCGCAGCTCGATCTGCGAGTAGTCGGCGGAAACCATCACGTGGTCCGGCCGCCCGGCTTTGAACGCGCGGCGTATGCGCTGGCCGAGCTCGCTCCGGATGGGGATGTTCATCAGGTTGGGGTTCGATGAAGAGAGGCGGCCCGTCGCTGTGCTCGCCTGGCCGAATGACGTGTGGACGCGTCCGCTCAGCGGATCGACCAGCTGCGGCAGCGCGTCGATATACGTCGACTTGAGCTTGGACAGCTGCCGGTGCTCGAGGATCAGGCCGACTATCGGGTGCTTTTCGCGCAGGGCCTCGAGCGTGTCGGCGTCGGTCGAGTACCCGGTCTTCGTCCGCTTGCCGACAGGCAGCCGCAAATCCTCGAACAGCACCTTCGCGAGCTGCTGCGGAGCGTTGAGGTTGAACTTCTGGCCCGCGACCTGCTCGACCTCGGATTCGATCGCCGCCATCTGCGCGCCCAGCTCGTCCTGCATCTCCTTCAGGTAAGGCACGTCGATCGCGACGCCCTCCGACTCCATGTCCGCGAGCACGCCGGCCAGCGGCAGCTCGATCTCGTGGAACAGGTAATCGACGCCGAGGTTGCGCATCTCGGCCTCCAGCCGCGGCCTCAGATTGAGGATGACCTCCGCGCGACGCGCCGCAAACTCCGCCGCCTCGCCCACCGCGACGTCGCTGGGCTTGCGCGCCGCCCGCCCTGAACCAAGCAGCTGTTCCGTACCCACCAGGGTGACGTCGAGGAACTCTCGGGCGAGGTCTTCGAGGCGCGGATCGCGCGCGCCAGCGCCCAGCAGGTACGCAGCAAGAAAAGTGCTGAACGCCCAGTCGCGCCTTCCGCCCCCGAGGGAGCGGAGCGCGAGCTCGGTGTCCTTCGCGTCATGGCCGGAGATCGGCCGGCCCGATAACGTGCTGGCGACCGCGTCCATCGCGTCCGGCTTCGCAACATAGAAGGTGTCACTGCCGGTCGAGACACCGAGTCCGAGGATGCGCGCCGAGCGGCCGGCGCCTTCGTTGAAAGCAAACACCGCGACATCGGCCGGTCCGTCGAGGATGCTCGCGGCCTCGACGGGATCCTCGACCACCTTCAGTCCCGCGGGCTCGGGTGCGGATTCGAAAGTGAGGCTCGGCTGGACCGGCACCTGGTCCGGTGGCGGGAAGCGGCTCAGGAGCTGCCGGAACTCCATGCGGTCGAAGACGAGCCGCACCGTGTCGTAGTCGTATCGCGTCCACCGGGCTTTCTCGAGGTCGAGCTCCATGGGAACGTCGCGCACTATCGTGACCATGCGTTTCCCCAGCCGCACCTGCTCCGCGTTGGCTTTGAGCGAGGTTTTCAGCCGTCCGTCCGGCAGCTCGTCGACGCGCTCGAGCAGCGCCTCGATGGTGCCGAAGTCCTGCACCAGTTTGGCCGCCGTCTTGTCGCCAACTCCGGGAACCCCTGGAATGTTGTCTGACGTGTCTCCGCGCAGCGCCTTGAAATCCACCAGCTGCGCCGGCTCGAATCCATAACGCTGGCGCACCTGGTCCGGCCCGTATACGAACGTGTCCGTGATGCCGCGCCTGGGCACGAGCGCCTCGACCGATTCCGTGACCAGCTGCAGGCAGTCGAGATCGCCCGACACGATGGTGACCGCGTGTCCTCTCTCCTCCGCGAGCCGCGAAAGTGTGCCGATCAGGTCATCGGCCTCGAAGCCTTCGATGCCGTAGATCGGAATCGAAAACGCCTGCAGCAGCTCGCGCACCTTCTCGATCTGGGGCCGCAGGTCGTCAGGCATCGCGCGCCTTCCTGCCTTGTACTCCTTGTATTCCTTGGAGCGAAACGTCGGCGCGCCTACGTCGAACGCCCCGATTGCGTACTCAGGCCGCGAGGCCAGGACGATCGCCAGCATCGACGTGAACCCGTAGACGGCGTTCGTCACCTGGCCGTCGGACGTGCTCATCGGCGGCAGAGCGAAAAACGCTCGGTAGATGAGGCTGTGGGCGTCGATCAGAACCACCCGCCCCCGCTTCCCCTTCGCCACGTTTGAAGTCTACGGAGGGTCCAGTTAGCGGGTGGACTTGGCGGGCGCTAGTAGTAATGTGATCTCGGATGAAAAACCTCATCGAGGTCTCGGTCGACAGTATCCGGATTCATATGCCGACGGCCCAGCATCTGGTGATCCTCAAAGAGAAGGAGGCCGACCGCTACCTGCCGATCTGGATCGGCTCGTTCGAGGCCCAGGCGATCGCGACCAAGATCTCGGGCAACCCACTCGGGCGCCCTCTCACCCACGACCTGATGGCCACCGCGTTCGGGGACCTTGGCATCAGCGTGAAGCGCATCGTCGTCACGCGACTCGCCGACCAGGTGTTCTACGCCCGGCTCTATGTCAAGCAGAACGGACGCGACCTCGACTTTGACGCCCGACCGTCCGACGCCATCGCGCTGGCCGTCCGCGTCGAATGTCCGATCTTCGTCGCCACCGAGGTGATGGAGACCGCCGGCATCATCCCCGAAGCGGACGAAGACGCCGGAGACAAGGACAAGACCGAGACGGTGGTCGACGAGGAGCGCCTCGCCGTCTTCCGCGATTTCGTGAACAGCCTCGACCTTCCCGAGCTCCCCGACGAGCCGGGCGCCAAGGACGAACCCGGGGCGCAGGACAAACCCGGCGGCCGTCCCGGCCGAGGCTGAGGAGCTGACGCTCAACAGCGAGGCCGAGCTAGGTCTCCGCCTTTTCGTCGCCCTCGTCCTCGGTCTGATCCTCGGGACCGAAAGAGAGATTCGAGGTCACCCGGCCGGGATCAAGACGATGGGGCTGATCGCGATCGGAGCGTGCATGTTCACGGCGATGGGACTGCTTCCGGTCTTTGGCAAGAATGTGGACCCGACTCGCATCGCCGCCCAGATCGTCACCGGAGTCGGCTTCCTCGGCGCGGGCGCGATTCTACGGACGGGTGACGACGTGCACGGGCTGACCACCGCCGCCTCGATCTGGGTCGCCGCGTCGGTGGGTATGGCGGTCGGATTCGGCTACTACGTCATCGCTGTGTTCACAACGGTTCTTGTCGTCGCGATGCTCATTGCGCTCAGGCCGATCGAGCAGCGGTTCATCCGTAGCCGTTGGAACCGTCGCAAGGACGATCCTCCCATCATTGACCGACGCGAACATTGAGCAAGCAATCCGTCGCGATCGTCACGGACTCGACCGCCGACCTTCCGCCACAGCTCGCCGCCTCGCGCTCGATCACGGTGGTCCCCTTGACGCTCAACTTCGACGGCAAGGCGCTTCTCGACGGCGTGGACATCCGGCCCGACGAGTTCTATCGCCGGCTGCCCTCTGTTGCCACACACCCGACGACGTCGCAACCTTCAGCCGGACGGTTCGCGGAGGCTTACTCCGCGCTGCTCGCCGATCACGACGCGGTCGTGTCCATTCACATCTCGGAAAAGTTGAGCGGCACGTTCGAGTCAGCTCGCCAGGGCGCAGCCATGACTGATGCAGAACGCGTTCGAGTGGTCGATTCGGAGAATGTGTCGATGTCGCTCGGCTTGCTTGCCCTGACGGCGTCGTCGCTGGCGGCGAGCGGCGCGGATGCGGAGACCATCGAAGCCAAGATGCTCGACATGCGACAGCTGGTCCAGACGTATTTCTCTGTGGCCACGCTCGAGTTCCTGCGGCGCGGGGGACGGATCGGGCGGGCCAGCGCGTTTCTCGGCTCGGTGCTGCAGGTCAAGCCCGTTCTGTGTATCCGCGACGGCCTCGTCACTCCGCTGGAGCGGGTGCGTACCTTCGAGCGGGCGCGGAACCGGATCGTCGAGCTGACGCGCGAGGTCGACCGCGGCCACGGTGTTTGCGTGATCGTCGGCCATGCCGATGCTGAGGCGGACGCCGACCGAATCGGCCGCGAGCTCGAGCCTATCGCCGAGACGCTGATGATCCAACCCCTGGGCCCAGTCGTCGGAGCACACGCCGGTCCTGGCGTGGTGGGTGTCGGCTGCTACCCGGCGGAGCTGTTCAGACTTGGCATCAAGCCAGCGTCCAGCGCACGGTTTCGGGCGTAACGGACTTAGCAATTCGGTCGTCGACCGCCAGCGCCTGCAGATGCGCCAGGCCTTCTTGGAGAGCTAGCCGCTTCTCGTAGAAGTGCTCGCGAGGACCCCACAGCTCCAGGGCAACTTCCCAACCGGTCTCTTTTCCCCGGCCGACGATCTCGACGATCTGGTCGAGCCTGCGCCGGTGATGCGCTTCCAGGACTTTGACGCGAGCCGGGGCGTCCTTATAAGGGCGTCCATGCGCCGGAAGGATCAGCTCCGGCTCGTAAGCGGCCAGGCGTCGAAGGCCGTCCAGGTACTCGTGAAGGGGATCCGGCGTGCTCTGCGGATGCAGCCCGATGTTCGGCGAAAGGTCAGGCAGCATGGTGTCGCCGGCGAACAGCAGCTTCTCTTTCCGGTCGTACAGGCAGATGTGGCCCGGCGAATGCCCAGGCGTCCATTCGACTCGCACCTGGCGGCGACCTAGATGAAGCAGCTCCGCGCCGTCCAGCTGAACAGAAGGCTCGGCGGTTTTGACCACCTGGCTCAGCGCGCGCTGCGAGTTGCTGAGCTCCTCGGCGTCATCCGCCGGCACTCCATTGACAAGCAGGTAGGTGCGCACCTCGCTGACCAGGTGTTCGAGCTCGACGTATCGGGGGTGGACGAGCGGGACCTCGAGCCGGTGGATGTAGAGATCCGCCAGGCCGGGACCCGCGAAAATGCCCGCGGCGCCGTAGTGGTCGGGATGGATGTGAGTCACGACAAGATTGCGCAGGCGTTTGGCCCCGATGTAAGTGAGCGCCTGCTTGATGGTGTCGACGGACTCTTCAGAGTTCATGCCGCAATCGAGGAGGTCGGCCTCTCTTCCGTCGGCGAACAGGAACACGTTGACCAGACCGTCTTCGAAGGGAATCGGCAGCCGCAGCTCGAAGACCCCCTCGACCACCTCCGTCAGAGCGCCTTCGGTCAACATCTCACGCATTGTCGCGGACTACTATCTATCGAGTCACCACTGCCGGTTGCTCAGGAGGAGCGAATGTCTGAAGAGCAGATGTCACCAGGACAGATCATCGAAGCGCTGCCGAAGTACCTGATCCCTGAGAAGGCAGCCACCACGAAAGCGACCATCCAGTTCGACTTGTCTGGCGATGGCGGCGGCAAGTGGTGGATGAAGATTCACGATGGAGTGGCCGAGTCAGGAAAGGGCGACGCGCCCGAACCCGCCCAACTCACAATGCTCGCCGACGCGGGTGACTGGGTGAAGATCGCGACCGGCAAGCTCGACGGCACGGCCGCGTTCATGCAGGGCAAGCTCAAGATCAAGGGCGACATGGGACTGGCGATCAAGTACCAATCCCTTTTCAAGAGACCTACCTAGAGAGCACCTTCTCCCTAGATCGTGAACTTCCATGTCTTCAGGCGAGGGGACATCGAAGCCTCGAGGTCCAGGTAACAAGGGCTTCCCTGCGCAGTCACGCACCCGTTTCCCGACCCGGAGCGCAGCTCCAGGATCACGACGTGGAGCGGCGTCAGCGCGATCCGACGACCGTCAGGGAGCTGTGCTGCGTCAACCGCGTTGCCCCACTTGATCGTCTCGCCCAGCGACCCAACCCTGGCGGCGGAGGCCGCCGTTTGATTCGCCTGCCAGGCGGCCAGGCTCGCCGCGCCGCCGCGGTCGAACGTGTAAACGATCATGAAGGCGAACAGTCCGGCTGCCGAAGAGCACACAGGCCTGGCTGATGCTTGACCTGGGGCGGCCGAAGCTGCGGCGCATGGGACGTCTGTGATGTCAAACGTGACGTCCAGCTCCCGGGGGTCCGGGCTCTGGTAGCTCTGGGCCCGAATTCGGTACTGCCAGCTGGACGGGTAGCAGAACCCCCATCCGGCCTGGAGGTCCGAATAGCCGTGGTCCCCGTTTAGGCACTTGAGTTCGCTCCCGATCTGCGATACGCTCGGCACCGGTCGCGGGTTCGGGCCCGGCTGGCACCCGGCAAGCACGAACAAAGCGACGATGGTGGCAAGGGTTTTTAGGGGGGATGGCAACAGCGGGGGCGGCATCAGGCGATTAATTGTGCGCGACCGAGTACGCGCGTTCATCTAGGCGTTCTGTCTGACGAATCCAAACGTCGCCTGACCGGTAGGTCCACTTGGAAGGGGGGTTTGTCAATGGCTGTTCGGAAGAGACCCGACAGTGCTCCGGAGGAAAGGCTCGAGGCCGACAGGCGGCAGCTCGAGCTCCTGGCCGCTCAGTGCGGCGAAGAGGCCGGTCTGCACCGGCCGCTGAATGACGTCACGGGGGGCGTGATCACGGGGATTCCCGAGGATACCGACCTGGCTCAGGCCTTGTCGGACCGCGAGACCACCGACATCCTGGTGCACTTGCTCGACCAGAACCGGGAGCAGGTGGAGCGCGCGCTGCAGCGCCTGCGCGAAGGCGCGTACGGGATCTGCGAAAGCTGCGGCCGGCGCATCCCGGCCGAGAGGCTGCAGTTCCAGCCGGCGGCTACGCGTTGCGTCGAATGTCAGGGCCAATGGGATCGTCTCAACGGGCGCACCGCCTAGAACTTGTCCCAAGGCTGGGAAAGGGTTTGGGCCGAGAGGGAGCCACGCGGCTCCATCTCTTGTTTTCCCCGACAACTGTGCACGAATAGGGCTATCAACGACTCGGCAACGCCCCACGCGTGCACGAATGCGGAATCCCTAGCGCTTCAGCCGCCTCAAGACCCAGAACATGGCCGACTCGGTCGCGTTCCGCTCCGCGGTTGACGCCAGACCCGCCTCGGTCAGGCTGCCGAGCAGCACCCGCGCCAGCGGGAGCGCAGGCCGGCGCTCCAAAAGTCCGGCTCGCATCGCGGCCGCCAGCGCTGCGGCCAGCGGACGCAGATGATGCGCGGCATCCGCCTCGCGCCACTCCTCCCAGCCGAGCACGCTCGGCCCGTCCACGAGGACGATCTGCCGCATCTCAGGCTCGGCGCATGCGCGGAGATACTCGCTCACGCCTCTTTCGAGCCGAGCCCATGGGTTCTTGCCCCTCAACGCCGCCCGGCGAACGCGCTCGGCCAGCGACCGTTCGACGGCGTCGAACGCCGCTCGGAACAGGCCACGCTTGTCGCCGAAGTGGTGATACAGGGCGCCGGAGGTCACTCCCGCCTTGCGGACGATCTCCTCGGCGGGCGTCGCGTAGTAGCCGCTGGAGGCGAACAGGTCCCGGGCGGCACCGACCAGCGCCGCCTGTGTCACTTCGGACCGTTCCCGCTGGGTGCGCCGCCGGACCTTGCCTTGCACTAACATAGAGCGCCTACGTATGTTACGGCCTGGCGTTGAGGAGCTGAATGAGATCCTGGACCGTCAGGAGTTCACCCGCCGTTACCGGTTTCGCGTGACAGCCGCCGGCGACGGAACCTGCGAGCTGCTGGTCCCCTACCTTCCCGAAAACGACCGCCCGGGCGGAATCGTCAGCGGCCAGGTGTACATGCACGCCGCGGACGTCGCCTTCTGGTTTGCGGTCAAGACCCGCCTAGGGACGGATGACGAATACGTGACCAGCTCGATGACCACTGCGTTCCTAGGCGCTGCCCGCGGGCACGACTTCACATGCCACGCACGAATCATCAAGGCGGGCCGCCGGCTTGTCTACGGCGACGCCGAGTGCCGGGCGGGCGACAAAACGCTCACGCACCACACGCTCACGTACGTGAGCGTGGCCGGCTGAGAAAAGTCCCGGCCGCCAGCACGAGTCCGAGGATGACCATGACCAGGCCGATCCAGAACCACTTGATGTCGTTGGTCATGACACTCCCCGGGATGTAGCCGAGCCCCTGCCCGGCAAAGACCGCGCCGATCAGCGCGATCAGCAGGCCGACGACGCCGGCACCAATCCTCATCGGCCGGGGTTACCCCACCCCGCCGTAGACGACCGACTTCTCTTCGGTGTACTGGAGAAAGGCTTCGATCCCGTGCTCCTTGCCGAACCCTGATTGCTTGGTCCCACCGAAGGGCAGCTCGTCATGCGCGATCACCAGCGCGTTCACCCAGGTATAGCCGGCCTCCAGCTCCTGAACGGCCCGATACGCGGACGCCATGCTGCCGGTCCAGATCGAGGAGCCGAGCCCGAACAGCGTGTCGTTGGCGAGGCGGAGTGCTTCGTCGAGGTCCTTGACCTTGCGTACCGGCAGCGCGGGACCGAAGACCTCTTCCGTCCACATCCTGGCGCCGTCGGGGACGTTCTCGAGGATCGTCGGTTCGATGAACCATCCCTTCTCGTACTCGGCTCCCTTGGGCCGCCCGCCCCCGTAAACCACCTTCGCGCCGCGGTCGACGGCATCCTTGACCTGCGCCTCGACCTCCGCCCGCTGCGTCTGCGAGTGCATCGGTCCAATGCGGGTGTCCTTGTCGAGTCCGTTGCCCGGCTTGAGCTTCGAGGCGCGCGCGACCAACTTCTCCATCAGAGCGTCGTACACGCCTTCCTGCACAAAGAGCCGCTTGGTCGAGAGGCACTGCTGGCCGCAGTTGAAGAATCGCCCAACGCCGATCGCCCGCGCGGCGCCTTCGAGGTCGGCATCGTCGAGCACGATGCACGGGTCGCTGCCGCCAAGCTCCAGCGTGATTTTCTTCAGCTGCTCGGCTGCCTTGGCCATCACCCTCTTCCCTGTCGGGGTCGAGCCTGTGAGCGCGATCTTCCGGATGAGCGGATGCTCGACCATCGCCTCGCCGGTCGCCTGGCCGAGAACGACGTTGATGACACCTTCGGGCAGGCCGCCCTCGATCAGCGCCTCGATGCAGGCGAGCGTCGAAAGCGGTGTGCTGCTGGCCGGCTTGAGGACGACGGTGTTGCCGGCCGCGATCGCGGGCGCCACCTTGTTCGCCGCCAGGGTCAGAGGGAAGTTCCAGGGCACTATCGCGCCGCATACCCCGATCGGCTTGCGCACAACGAGGCCGTACGTCGTGAGGTCTGGCAGCCTGACGTGCTGGCCGTGGACCTTGTCGGCAAGGTCGGCGAACCATCCGATGTTCTCGCCGAATCGCTTGGCCTCGAGCCGCGACTCGAGTAACGTCTTGCCCTGTTCCTTGGTCAGCAGAACCGCGATCTCTTCGACTTTCCCGAGCATGTGATGGGCAGCCTTGTGCAGGATCTCCCGCCGCTGGTTGGCCGGAAGCTTGGACCACGTCGCGAACGTTTTCGCGGCGGCCTGCGCCGCCTTGTCGACGTCGGCTGGCCCGCCCGCCGGTACCACGTCGACGACTTCACCCGTGGCCGGATTGCGGACCTCGTAGGTCTTGCCCGATGCGGCCTTGGTCCTCTCGCCTTCGATGATCATCGTTGCCATTGGTACGGCACCCCTCTTGCTTGGATTTCTCGGATTGGGTTTCGTGTGAGTGCTTCAATTATCGGCGTCGGCGGTTACGGGAGTCGGATGCGGGCTGACACCGAGAGATTGAGCCCACAGGTGGCCCAGATGCTAGGAAGCGTCGAGCAACGCAGCGCATGCATCGTGTATGCCTAAGCGAGTAGCGCAGACGCTGACAACGCAGATGGGCCGCATGGGGGCCTCAAGATCCGGTGGCAGTCCCGGATCCGACTACCAAGGTTCGGGAGGGCAAACATGTCAGTCAGGCTCGAGAAGGAAGGCGGCGTCGGAATCATCGTGCTCGACCGGCCACCGGCCAACACTTACGACTACGCATTCCTGCGGGAATTGGCGGGAGCTATCGACGATGCGCGCATCGACCTGAGCATCAAGTCGGCCATCGTGGTCACTAGCGCTTCTGAGAAGTTCTTCTCGGCCGGCGCTGACGTCGGCGCGTTCGCGGCCGGCAGCCCGCGGTCTCGATTCATGACCGCACTCATGGCGCACGAAGCGTTTCGGAAGATGGAAAACACGCCGCTCGTGTTCATTGCCGCCATCGCTGGACACTGCCTGGGCGGCGGCTTCGAGCTCGCGCTGGCGTGCGACCTTCGCTTTGCCGCCGAAGGCAAATATCAGATCGGACTGCCTGAGGTGAACCTCGGGCTGTTTCCAGGATCTGGTGGGACACAGCGCCTGCCTCGGCTCGTGGGCCTGTCCAAAGGCCTCGACCTTATCGCCAACGCGACGACGATGGGCCCCGCAGAGGCTAAGGAGCTCGGACTCGTGGACAGGGTGTTTCCGGATGCGGCCGCTTGCCGTGCCGGCGCGATCGAGTACGCCGCCAAGCTCGCCGCCGGTCCCGGCGTCGCGATCGGCCACGCCAAGCTCGCGATCACCCAGGGCTACGGTGGCCCGCTCGACCTCGGGCTGGCGATCGAGCGCGAGGCGATCGGCCGTGTCTTCGTGTCGGACGACGCGGAGGAAGGCATCAAGGCGTTTCAAGAAAAACGTAAGCCGGAGTTCAAGAGCCGCTAAGCCCGCCTGCGGATCGAGGGCGGGCGTGATAGGCTCTCGCCCACGAATCAAAAAGGGAGGTGCGTTCGAATGGCTGAGCTTGCTATGACCGTTTCCCGGCCGTCGGCCGCCTCCGGAGCGCGCTTCTAAAGAAAGCGATCCTCCGCCGGGCGGACCGATATACCGCCCACTCGTTTTTGTCCGGAGGACATCGCATTGTCGATTTACTTCAACACTCAGCTCGCGATGCTGGGCTGGGATTCCTACTTCGACGAAAAATTCAAAGCGTTCGCCCAAGAAAATCAATCGGACGGAGGCATACCCGCGCGCGTGATCGCGGACTACGGCTCTGAATACATGGTGCACGACGGCTTTGCCACGAGCCGCGCCGCGGTCGGGCGCCACCTTCGCAACGACGGTTCCACGATGCCCGCGGTCGGTGACTGGGTCTCGGTGCTCAAGCGCGAGCCGGTCGACCTGATCCACGGCGTCGTCGAGCGGCGCACCGTCTTCTCGCGCAAGGCGGCCTCGGTCGAGACTCGCCAGCAAGTCCTCGCGGCCAACGTTGACGTCGCGTTCGTCGTGGCTGCCTCGACGGACGTCAACGCCCGGCGGATCGAGCGCTATCTCACCATTGCGTGGCAGAGCGGCGCGGTGCCGGTGGTCCTCCTCACCAAGGCGGACATCGCCGAGTCGCCACAAGAGCTTCGCGCCGAGCTCGAAGCCGTCTCCATGGGAACACCTGTTGTGGTGACCAGCGGGGTCACCGGTGACGGAATCGACGAGATCGTGCGCGAGCTCCAACCCGCGCGCACCGGCGTGCTGCTCGGACCATCCGGCGCCGGCAAATCGACGTTGATCAACCGGATCGTCGGCACAGACCTCATGCGCACGCGGGGAATCCACACCTCTGGCGAAGGGCGTCATATGACCAGCCACCGCCAGCTGGTTCAGCTGCCTCAGGGCGGGATGATCATCGACACGCCCGGCCTGCGCGAGGCACAGCTCTGGGAGGGAGAGGAGGGTCTGGGCAACATCTTCGAGGACATCGAGCTGCTGGCCCTTCAATGCAGGTTCACCGATTGCGCGCACGACACCGAGCCTGGATGCGCGATCAAAGCCGCGCTGGCGGATGGCAGCCTCGACGCCGGACGCTTCCGGAGCTACGTCAAGCTGCAGCACGAGCTGCGTTTCGTGGCCTCGAAAAGCGACGCCCGGCTCCGGATCGAGGAGCGCAAGAAGTGGAAGCAAATCGCCATGGGGGCGAAAGTGAGGATTCGACCCTAAAAAAGAAGGGCCGGGCTCGCGCGCCCGACCCATCTTTGGGAAGGAAGTGCGGCTACTTGACGGCGGCTGTCGCAGACCAGGTCATCCGATACCTCACTGACTTGGATTGACGTCCCGTTGGATCCAAAGGGACGGAATCCCCCCGCTTCGCAAACGCCCCGTTGGCGCCAACGAGGCGGAATTTGGACATCAGGATGACTTCGCGGTGTTAGAAGCTGATCGCCGGGCCGTCAGCCTTTTGTAAACGGCGGGGGCAGCTCAGGCCGGCTGAGTCCAGAAGCCGTCGGGATCGAATCGCCGGATCGCCGCCAGCTCCGACTCATCGGGCGCAGCAGTCTCTGAAACTTGCCTGGCCACTTTCAGTTGCCAACCGGTCGCCGAGCGGACATCGTCCACTGTGATTCCGGGATGGACTGACGCGAGGTAGGCCTCTCCTCCTTCCTCCGGAAAGCGCAGCACGCAAAGGGTCGTGATGATCGCCGCGGGCCCACCACCCAGCAGGCCGTTCCTCTTGCGCCAGCCAGGCGTCCCATCGCCGTGGCCCGGTGAGGTGACGAACGACACCTTCTCGACCAGGCGACGTCGCTCGTGGCTCATGAGCGTGACCCAGCGCCGGCTCAGGATCGCGATGTCGGCCCCTCCCCCACTCCCCGGCAGCTTCACCGTCGGCCGGCTCGGCTCGCCCACGTATGACGTGTTGAGGTTGCCGAATCGATCGACCTCCGCTCCGCCGATGAACCCGAGATCGACTTGCCCCTGGGCCATCAGCGCCATCACGTTCGACATCCGTGTCGCCCACAGCGCACCGGCGACATTCGGTGGATCGCCCATCGTGCCCAGGAAGGCCGCCGCCGGCTGATCACGCATGAGGCCTACCTCGAAGAGGCCGCGGGCGCTAGGCGCATGCGCGTTGCGCGCGACCGCATAAGCAAGGATGGGGAGCCGCATGCCGACGAACACCAGGTCACCGTCGCGTATCTCGCGCGAGGCGACCGCAACCATCAACTCCTGCGGCGTGTAGCTACTTATCGCCGTAATCCACCGGCTCCGACATGCGGTGCTGCGTGATGCGAAGCGACTCGACATCGATGCGGCTCAGATACGTCGCTCGATCGGGGACCTGCATCACCCACTGTCGAATCCACGCCTCGTAGCCGCCGACTGTGCGCGACTGCTCGGCGTAGTCGCGATAGAAGGCGTGGTCGCGCTTGAAAAATCCCTGCACCGGCGATGGGTGAGCGGCGCCGGGCTCATGGACGACCGCGACGACCTTCGTCTCGGGGAAGAGGATTCGATTCGGATCACTCAGAGTGGCGCTCGCGTCGACGAGCTCCTCGCACGTCACGATCACGGCTCCGGCGGCGAGCCCGGCCTCTTCGGTGACGCCCAGCGGTCCCCACACGTGCGCCCTCCCCATCGCGTCGGCGCGCTGCACGTGGACGATCGCGACGTCTGGGCGGACGGCCTCGACGTGTACAAGGCCGTCCGCGACGATCAACCCGGGGTTGGTGCGGAGGATTTCGCTCCCCAAAAGAGTGCGAGTCGGCAGGCTCGGCACGTTCCACGCCGCCGCCCAAAGCGCAAGCGAGATCGAGAAGTTGGAGTGGTCGCGCACCTCCAATGGACGCGGGATCTGTTGTTCGCAAGCGCGCCGGTAGCAGTGGCCGAGCCCCTCGGACACGTTGCCGATCCATGCGGCGGTCACTCGCCGTACACAGCCTGCACCGATGAGCTGGTCGAAGAGGGCGTCCGAAATCGGGCCGACAAGGTCGAGGTCGCGGCGCTGCTGCCTGATCACCTCGTGCCCGGCGGCGAACGGGATCAGAGGCTCGAGCGACAGGCCGAGCGCAACGGTCGAGCCGTCCGGCACGAACCGGCGGACAGCTTCCGCCATCGTCATCACTTTCCCGCTCATGGGTCACCTCGTTGGCGGCGGATCTCGTAGAGGGCGATCGACACCGCCACCGCAACGTTGAGCGAGTTGGCCGCGCCTTCCATCGGGATGCGCAGCGCGACGCTGGACATTGCTTCGTAGCCGCTGCTGACTCCGCGATTCTCGTTCCCGGCGATGAGGACGACAGGGCCGTAAGCCGGGGTGTTCCTCAGGTCGTGCCCTCCATCGGGGTCGAGCGCCGCGACCAGTGGATCGTGACCGGAGCTCTTCACGACTTCCAACCAGGACGCAACCTGTGCCGGCCCTGCCAGCCGGATCACCGGAAGCGAGAAGAGCGATCCAACGCTGGCCCGGATCGTGCGCGGGTCGTACACGTCGGTGGCGTGACCCGTGACGATGACGCCCGCCGAGCCAAACGCGTCCGCGGAGCGAATCAGCGTCCCGAGATTGCCCGGGTTGGCGGGGCTGTCGGCGACGATGACGACGAAGTCCCGCTCCAGCTTCAGCCGCCCGGGATCATCAGGCGGCATCTCGAGAACGGCAACCAGCTCGGACTGGTCCTCTTTCTCGCTCAGCTTCTCGAGCATGCCCGCGGTCACCTCGTAATGCTCAGCAGCGTTTGCCTGCTGCAAAACACTTTCAGCCCAATCTGACAGCGGGCGCTCGCGACAGAACCAGATCGAGTGGAACTTCCAGTCGTGACGAATCGCGGCGTTGATCGTGGTCACGCCTTCGGCGAAGAACTCGCGGTACTGGTGGCGCTTCGTGCGGTTGCGCCTCAGCACCTCAGCGTGCTGGAAAGCATTGTTCTCCGCGGCCAGACGATGGAGCTGAGCCGTTCTGCTTACTGGCCGATGGACTCGAGGAACGAGCGATAGTTGCGCTTCAGCTCGGGCATCGAGTCGCCGCCGAACTTTTCGAGAAACGACTCCGCCAGCGTTAGCGCGACCACCGCCTCGCCGATCACGCCCGCTGCGGGTACCACGCACACGTCGCTGCGCTCGTAGTGAGCCTCGACCGGCTCCTTGGTGATGAGATCCACCGACCACATGGGCTTCTTCATGGTCGAGATCGGTTTGATCGCGACTCTCATGTCGATCATCTCGCCGTTGGTCATCCCGCCCGTAAGGCCGCCCGCGCGATTGGTGAGGTGGCGAAAGCGCCCACCCTCGTACTCGATCTGGTCGTGGAAGTCCGAGCCGTGTCGCGCCGCGCCCTGGAAGCCCGCCCCGAACTCGACCCCCTTGATCGCATTGATCGACAGAACCGCCTGGGCGAGCCGGCCGTCCAGCTTGCGATCCCATTGCACGTAGCTGCCCAGACCCGGAGGGACGTTGCGAGCGACGATTCGAAAGGTGCCGCCGACCGTGTCGCCTTTCTCGGCCACGTTGTCGATCTCGGCCACCATCTGCGCGGAGGCGTCGGGGTCGGGACAACGCACGGATGAAGCCTCGATCATCTCTGTGGTCACCGTGGCGGGATCGCAGCCTTCATACCCGATGTCGACGGTGCCTATCGACTGGGTGAAGCTCAGGATCTCGATCCCGAAATGCCCCAGCATCTTGCGGGCGACGCCACCCGCGGCGACGCGCGTCGCCGTCTCGCGGGCCGATGAACGCTCGAGCACGTTCCTCACATCCGTGTGCCCGTACTTGAGCGCGCCGGCCAGGTCCGCGTGGCCGGGCCGCAGCCGCGTGATCGGCTTCGGCGCGTAGCCCTCTTTGGCGGCGGTCATCTGGGCGGTCCAGTTGACGTGGTCCTTGTTCTCGAGGACGAGCGTGATCGGGCTTCCGATGGTCACGCCGCCGCGAACGCCGCTGACGATTCGCGCCACGTCGGTCTCGATCTGCTGGCGACCGCCACGACCGTGCCCACCCTGCCGGCGCGCGAGGTCGCGGCGCAGGTCCTCCTCGGAGATCTCGAGCCCCGCGGGTACGCCTTCCATGATTACCGTGAGCTGCGGACCGTGTGATTCGCCGGCAGTCAGCCATCTAAGCATTGAGGCGATGATAGGGGCAGTGCCAAATGCGCTGGACGTGGCCCTGATCGACATCGGCGGCACGCTGTGGCCGAATTCGTGGCCTTTTCGCAAAAGCGATGGGCTAGGAAGACACCAACGAGTGACCGCGGCGATGCCGATGCTGGACGCCCCAGCGGTCGACAAGCTGGTGGCAGATCTGATCGAAAGCAGCCGGCATGGCGACCAGGCGCGAGCCGCTGGCATGAACAACTCAGGAGGGACCTTCGGATCGGCCGAGGTGCTCGTCGCCGAGTGCCTTGCGCTGCAAGGCCTACCCGCGGACCCCCAGACGGTGAGCCGGATCAGGCGCGCCATGGCCATCCCCGTCTCCGACCGGATGAAGCCTCTGCCGGGCGCGATCGAGCTGCTGTGTGAGATCCAAGCCCTCGGACTGGGGACAGTGATCACCAGCAATACTTACTGGCGCGACGCCGAGAGCTACTGGGAGGATTTCCGGCTGCTCGGGATGGCGCCCTACATCGACAGGGTGGTCACGTCGGTCGACGCGGGCCACCTCAAGCCTCACCCCGCTGTGTTCGAGATGGCGATGCGAGTCGCAGGGGTGCCGGCGGACCACTGCGTCGTCATCGGCAACCGCGAGGAGAACGACATCGAGCCTGCCCTCGCGCTCGGGATGTGGACGATCCTCGTCTATCCCGACGACCCTGAACCTGCCTCCACCCGCGCGCACATGGTGGCGCCGGACCTGTGGGAGTGTGCCAAAGCCTTGAAGACTATGGTTGAAACGGCGTGAAGCACGAGATGGCGCGCGACGTGCAGCGCCAGGTCATGTCGCTCGACGTCAACAGCGAGCGCACCGAGCTGCTCCTGCCCGTGCACAAGACGCTCCTCGAGGTCCTGCGCGAGGACATGCAGCTCACTGGCACCAAGCACGGTTGCGAGCTTGGCGAGTGCGGGACGTGCACGGTGCTCGTCGACGGCCGCCCGGAGCTGAGCTGCCTTCTGCTCCCGCTCCAACTCGAAGGGCGGGCCATCACAACCATCGAAGGGATGGCCGCCGGGAGCCGGCTGCATCCGCTGCAGCAGGCCTTTGCCGAGCTCGGCGCCGCCCAGTGCGGCTACTGCACGCCGGGCATCCTGCTCTCCGCGAAATCGCTCCTGGAGACCAATGCGCGCCCTTCGCGCGACGAGATCCGCGAAGCGCTCGCCGGCAACCTGTGCCGCTGCACGGGCTACGTAAAGATCCTCGAAGCCATAGAACTTGCCGCGGGCCGCATGGCATGACATCCAACGGCAAGTTCGGGGTGATAGGTAAGCCGCTCCCGAGAGTCGACGCGGTGGCGAAGGTCACCGGCCGCGCCGTCTACGCCGACGACATGATGCTGCCGCGAACGCTGCATTGCCGGATCCTTCGCAGCCCTCATCCGCATGCGCGGATCGTGTCGATCGACACCTCGGCGGCGCGACGCATGCCGGGCGTGCTCGCCGTCATCACCGGAGCCGACCTTCCGATCAAGTTCGGCATCCTGCCGGTGACGCAGGACGAGCGTGCGCTGGAGCACGAGAAGGTGCGCTACGTGGGCGATCCGATCGCAGCGGTCGCCGCGACCGAAGAAGAGATCGCCGCCGCGGCCTGTGACGCGATCTCGGTCGAGTACGAGGTGCTCGAGCCGGTGATGTCGATCGAGGAGGCGCTCGCCGAACCAAAGGATGAGCGGATCCAGGACTACGGCGGTCCTCACAATATCCACAAGCTCGTGGCGCTCGAGTTCGGCGATGTTGAAGGCGGCTTCGCGCGCGCTGATCACGTACGCGAGGACGTCTTCTTCTTCCAGGGCAACACGCATTTGCCGATGGAGCAGCACAGCGCCATCGCGACGTATGTCGACGGAAGGATCACGTTGTGGTCTTCCACGCAGGTGGTGCATTACGTGCATCGCGCGCTCTCGAAGGTCCTCGAGCTGCCGATGAACCGCATTCGCGTGATCGGCGCGGCGCATGGCGGCGGGTTCGGCGGCAAGACCGACCCCTTCGCCCACGAGATCATCGTCTGCAAGCTCGCGATGATGACCGGCCGCCCGGTCAAGTGCACGCTCACGCGCGAAGAGGTCTTCTACGCCCACCGCGGCCGGCACCCCGTGCTCATGTGGGTGCGGACAGGGGTGACGAGCGATGGACTGATCACGGCGATGCATTTCCGCACCGCGCTGGATGGCGGCGCGTATGGCTCTTATGGTGTCGCCTCCACCTTTTATACCGGCGCTCTGCAGACGGTGACCTACGACATTCCCGCGTATCGCTTCGAGGGATGCCGTGTTTTCACCAACAAGCCGCCGTGCGGGCCCAAGCGCGGGCACGGCACACCGCAGCCACGTTTCGCGCTCGAGCTGCATCTCGAAAAGATCGCGCACGACATCGGCGTCGATCCCGTGGACTTAAAGCAGCGCAACTTCGTCAAGCCGATGACGAGGACGGTCAACTGGCTGCGCGTCACGTCGTGTGGACTCGACGAATGCACCGAGCGTGTGATGCAAGCGTCAGGGTTCAAGCGCCGGGTAAGACGCCCCGGCCACGGCTTGGGATTCGCCATCTCGACCTATCTGTCAGGCGCGGGAACCGCCATCTACTGGAATGACATGCCTCACTCCGAGGTGCAGATCAAGGTCGACCGCGGCGGTGTCACCGCCTACTGCGGTGCGATGGACATCGGCCAGGGGTCTGACTCGGTCCTGGCCACAATCGTCGCCGAGGAGCTCGGGCTGCATCCCGCCGACATCCGGTTGGTCACCGCTGACACGGACACCACGCCAATCGACCTGGGTTCGTACTCGTCACGAGTGACCTTCATGGCCGGTAATGCGGCGATCGAGGCGGCGCGCAAGATGCGAACGATCCTCGTCGACGCTGTCGCATCGAAGATGGCGTGCGTACCCGCGGCGGTCGCCGTGGGCAACGGGCGCATCGGCGACTTCACCTTCGAGGAGGCATCTGTCCTGGCCGAGGCGCGCTTCGGCACCCTGACGAGTGCGGGCAGCTACACCCCGCCGAAGATTGCCGGACCGTACAAGGGCTCGGGCGTCGGGCCGAGTCCCGCCTACAGCTACTCGGCTTGCGTGGTCGACCTCGACGCCGACGCTCGCACCGGGCTGGTGCAGGTCAACAAGATATGGATCGCTCACGACGTCGGGCGCGCGATCAATCCCCTGCTGGTTGAGGGCCAGGTCGAAGGGAGCGTCTACATGGGCCTGGGCGAAGCCCTGATGGAAGAACAGGCATTTCGCAAGGGCCTGCACAAATGGCCGTCGATGCTCGAGTACAAGTCGCCCACGTTCCTCGACACTCCTGAGGTGGACACGTTCATCGTCGAGACAGTAGACCCGGAAGGTCCCTATGGCGCCAAAGAGGCGGGTCAAGGGCCGCTCCTCCCCGTCCCCCCCGCGGTGTGCTCGGCCGTTTACGACGCGCTCGGCGTGTGGATCGACGAAGTTCCGGTCACTCCGGAAAAAATCGTCGAGGCGCTGCGGCGAAAAGAGAAGGGCGAGCCAGCGCGCTATGGACCACCGCGTTTTCCTCACATTCCGTATCCGCCCACGATCAAGGTCGAGCCGCCGCCGAAGAAGGAATTGGATCTTGCTGCGCCTGCCGCGATTTAAGTACCTGCGTCCGAAAACCGCGCGCGAGGCCGCGCAGATGTCCGCCGACCTCGGGCCTCGGGCGATGTTCGTGGCGGGCGGCACAGACCTTTTCCCGAAGCTCAAGCGCCGGCAGTTCGAAGTCGAGACGTTGATCGGGCTCGACTTCCTTCCTCGCCAGGTGCGCAACGATTCTGCTGGATCCATCAGCGTGGACGCCGGAGTCACCCTCGCTGCCGCCGCGCGCGAAGAGCACCTCAAAGAGAATTTCGCGGGCTATGCGGACGCCGCGGGTCTTGTGTCATCACCGCCGCTTCGCAATGCGGGGACCATCGGTGGAAACCTCTGCGTCGACACGAGATGCAACTACTACGACATGACGTATGAGTGGCGTAAGGCCGCGGGCTTCTGCATGAAGAAGGACGGAGACATCTGCCTCGTGGCACCGAGCAGCCCGAGATGTTGGGCGGTCTCCTCATCGGACACGGCGCCGATGGCGATCGCTCTCGATGGAGTTGTGATGCTGACCGGACCCGATGGCGAGCGCGAGCTGCCGGTCTCAGCTCTCTACCGCGATGACGGTATGGACTACATGGCCAAGCAGCCAAGCGAGGTGGTCACGTCACTTCGACTGATCGGCGGCGAAAATACGAGCTCCGCTTACGTGAAGCTGCGCCGCCGCGGTTCGATCGACTTTCCCATCGCGGGCGCGGCAGTCGCCCTCAAGCTGGATGGCGACACCGTCGTCCACTGCCGGATCGTCCTCTCGGCGGTGGCCTCGTACCCATTAGAAGTGAGGGCCGCTGAAGACTTCCTGAGGGGAAGAAAGGTCGACGCGGATACGATCCGCGAAGCTGCCGAGATCGCCGCGAAACCGGCCAAACCACTGGATAACGCCGACCTCAGCCACTTCTGGCGCAAGCGCATGGTGCGTGTGGTCGTCGAGCAGGCAGTGCGAAGAGCAATCGATCAACGGCCCGCGTTCGACGGTTAAGCTTCTAGGGCAATACCGAGAATGACGCATATATACCGGTGGCAATCAGGGCAGGGAATGGTCGAGTACGCCCTCATCCTGGCGCTGGTGGCTTTGATCGTGATCATCGCGCTGATCGCCACGGGCGGTCAGCTGATCAACCTGTTCTCGAATATCAGCAGGACCATGTGTTTGTACAGGGTTGGCTGTTGATCAAACTGTCGTTCGTGCAGGCTGGACAGGGAATGGTTGAGTTCGCCCTCATCCTGGCCCTTGTCGCCTTGATCGTCATCGTGGCCCTCATAACCACCGGCGGCCAGGTGATCAACCTGTACTCCGACATCGTCAGGACGATGTGCCTCTACCACGCAGGCTGCTGACGCTCTAGCCGTCTAGTCGCCCAGGGCGGCTGCTGCCGCCGCCGCCGCCCGCTCAGCTAGATTCCGGATCAATTCGAAGTCTCTATGCGCCAGCGCTTCCGGCGGGAAGAGCGAAGCGGTGAGGCCAACCGCCTTCACCCCAAGCCTCAGGTACGCGCCGATGTCTTCGATGGGGACGCCGCCTGAGACCCAGAACGGAACCCCGCCCATCGGCCCGTTCAAAGACCGGACGTACTCCGGACCGCCGACGGGGCCGACCGGAAACACTTTGACGATAGCGGCGCCCGCCAGGCGCGCCTGGTAGATCTCGGTCGGTGTCAGTGCGCCCAGCACGCACAGGATGTCGTGCTTATGGCAGGCTTCGGCGACCTCGGGCAGCACGACAGGAGTCACGACGAATGAAGCGCCGGCCTCCTTCGCCTCACGCACGGCACCCGGGTCCCAGACGGTCCCGACGCCGACGGGAAAACGGCCGCCGGTGGTGGCGATCAGGCCGCGGATCATCTCGAAGCACGAGGGCACGGTCTTGGTGATCTCGATCGTCCGTACCCCGCCCTCCATGGCCGCCAGGCAGGCATAGAACCCGGCGTCGGAGTCTTCGGTACGCAAAACACCACAGACACGGTTGGGAAAGATCTGGTCAAGGCTGCGCACGCCGACTGAATTATCCCTTGATTCCGGCCCGCGCTCGAATTACTGCTGAACCCCATCGGACTCTCAGGATTCCGTACAGTAGTACATACGTATGACCGGCGCGACAGCGACCGAAAGCACGCGCGACCAGATCATCCACGCCGCCGCCGACTCCCTCCTGGAGGTCGGCTACTCAGGCACCAGCGTCCGGGCCATCGCCACCAAGGCCGGGGTCGCGATCGGCAACCTCCAGTACTGGTTCCCCACCAAGTCAGAGCTGCTCGTTGAAGCGTGGCGGTACCTTACTGGCCGCTCCGTCGAGGAGCTCCGCCGCACGCTCAATCAGCTGACCGACCCCCTCGAGGTGCTCGAGATCGGCGTCGAATCACTCTGGGATTCGCTCCGGCAGCTCGGTGACATCCAGCTCGCGGCCTTCGACCTCCTCGTCCAGGCCCCGCGCACCGAGCGGCTGCGGGCCTACCTGCCAGAGCTCTTCACTCGGTACCGCGAGGTCATCCAGGAGCAGCTCGACCGGCTGGAGGAGGACGGCCGGATCAGGCTCACCGTTCCCCGCGAGGTCCTGGTGCCGCTGGTGCTCAACACCGTGCTGGGTTTCGGGCTGTACTACGTGGTGACGCGGGACGACGAATCGTGCCTGAAGGCGCTGTCCGCCTTCCGGCAGCTTGCCGCGACGCTGGTCGAGCCGGTCTGATGTCGATCCAGCTCCTCGAGCGCGACCTCGAGCGCCTCGAAAGCTTGTGGGAGGAAGGCCTCTCGGACGCCTACCGCTCATACCTGGAGGCGGTCAACACCTACGAGCCTGAGGCGCAGCCCCGGTTAGCACTCGCGGCCGCGCTGATCGAGATCGGACTCCGGCTCCAGGGTCTGGGTGCCCGCGCCGCCGCGGCGCCAGGCCTCCTCATGGGCGACCTGTGCCTCGCGCGGTCTTCGCGGCTGCTGGCCGGTGCGGCGCCGCAGAGCGTCCAGATCGCGTTCGCCCGGGCCATCGAGGCGCTGTCCGCCGCCGCCGCTTCCGGGAGCTCGGTGCCGGCGCCGCCCACTCGTGAGCTCTTGCTTCGCGCCTTCGAGGCAAGCTGATGATCGGCAAGCGCCTTCGCTTCGAGTCCACGCGCGCCACCGAATTCGTCGACATCACGGATCGCCTACGTGAAGAGGTGCGTCGAGCCGGCATGCGGATGGGCCGCCTGCATCTCCAATCGCTCCACACAACGCTCGGCCTCGCTGTCAACGAAAACGAGCCGCTGCTGCTTCGCGACTTTCAGGGTCTTCTCGAACGTATCGCCCCGGCGGGTGCCGGCTACGAGCACGACGACTTCGCCCGCCGCATGGACGTCGCCATGAACGAGCCGGTGAACGGTCATGCCCACTGCCGCCAGCTTCTCCTGACCGGCTTCACGACTGTGCTCGTCGAAGACGGTGACCTGGTCCTGGGCACATGGCAATCCGTGTTTGCGGTCGAGCTCGACGGTCCACGCCACCGGCAGCTGGCCCTCCAGCTGGACGGGGAATTCGAGGAGAGTTCCGTCTCCCGTTCGGGGAGAGGGGCTGAAGCCGGCCCTGCCTCGCAAACGCTGGTCGAGCTCGAACTTGCGCGGCAACTTCTGGTCGACCCCGATCCTGTAGCTGTACCAATGCGCCGGCTGGTCGAAGCCGGAGGCAAGCGAGTGCGGCCCAGGCTCGTCCAGCTCACCGCGGGGATCGGCCCGCGCAGCGAACCGCTTCGCGCCGCGGCGCTGGCGGCGGCCGTCGAGCTGCTGCACAACGCCACGCTGATCCACGACGACTACGTCGACGAGAGCACGCATCGCCGCGGGCAGCCGACGGTCGTCGCAAAGGAAGGGCCTGAGCGCGCCGTCGCGGTCGGCGATTACTACTTCGCCAAGGCGACGCGCCTCATCGCGGAAATCGGCAACCGCGACGTCACGTCGACGATCGCGGAAGCGCTCGAAGCGATATGCGCGTCGCAGATCGACGACGTGGCGCTCCGCGGAGCGTTTCCAGGTGACCACGATTCGTACTTGCGAGTCGTGCGCGGAAAAACTGCCGCCCTTTTCGCCGCCGCGTGCGCTTCAGGTGCGCTGCTGTCAGAGACAGGGCCGGAGGTGGTCGACGCGCTGCGCCGTTACGGCGACCTGGTCGGCGTCGCGTTTCAGATGGCGGATGACATGGTCGACTTCAGCCCTAGCTCGGGAAAACCAGTCGGCCTCGATGTCCGCCAGCGCACGCTGTCCCTACCTCTTATATATGCGGCCGAGGACCGTACCGTCGGGCCGGAAGTCAGGCGCCTGCTCGCCGGCGAGTTGGGTGACGCCGAGGTCGAACGTGTCACGGACCTGGTGATCTCCAGCAATGCGTTGGATCGCGTGCGTGAAGAAGCTCAAGCGCTGGTCGAAAACGCGGTGCACGAGCTCGAGGCAATCGAGCTGGACGGCCTGCGGCCGATCCTGATCAGCCTCGCCCGTTCCGCCGTCGACAGAACCGCTTAGCTCTGCTCCGGCCGGACTTTCAGACCTTCCAGGATTCGAACCACCAGACGACCGACTTCTTCGCGTGCCTGGATCGGGTCGTCGGCGTCGGCGACGTAGAAGCAAGCCTCGCTGAGCGCACCCGCGAGCAGTAGCGCGAGGGGACGCAACGGCTGCGGCTCGATGACCCCACCGTGCATCGCCTTGCGAAGCGCTCCGCGGATGCCGACTGCGCCGTAACGCGACTCGATCAGGTGCACGACGTCCCAGCTGAGAACCGAACGCGCGTCATGCAGGGCGATCCGGCGTACGGCAGGGTCCAGTTGGGCGTCGATCATCAGCTGGCAGCCGCTCGTGAGTGCGACCCAGTGGTCTGGCTCGTTGAACTTGCTCACCACTTGGTCCGACACTTCGCGCATCACCTGTTCGTAGACCTCCTGGAACAGGTTGGCCTTGCCGCCGAAGTGGTGGTAGACGGCGCCTTTGGTGACGCCGGCCCGCGCGGCGACCTCTTCGATCGACGTGGCGGCGTACCCGTTCTCGCCAAACAGCTCGCGAGCGGCTGAGAGTAGCGCGAGCCGCGTGGCCTCGCCCTGGGCCTCCCGCTTGTCCTTTCCGTTCAGAGTCTTGACAGCCATACTAAGAGTATGCATACTTCCATACCACCGGTACGGAACACTCCATACTTTCAGTATGGTAACAAAAAGGAGATACGGCGATGCCAAAGTTCGTCATCGAGCGGGACCTGCCCGGAGCCGGCGACCTCTCCCCTGAGCAGCTGAGGGCGATCTCGCAAAAGTCCAACAAGGTCATCGCCGACCTGGGTCCCGAGATCCACTGGCTCCACAGCTACGTCACCGACGACAAGCTCTACTGCGTCTACGTTGCCCCCGACGCGGACATCATCTTCGAGCATGCCCGCTGCGGCGGATTCCCGGCCAACAAGGTCACCAGGCTCGCCACGATGATCGACCCGTCGACGGGCGACGTCCCCGTGACCGCGGACATCGCGTAAGAAACCGAAGCTACTCCTGAGAAGCGGCGCGCCTACCCTGGGCGCGCCGCTTCTTGTTATTAATTGCCAGGTCGTTTATTTGACTTGCGCGGTGGCGGGATCCTCAACGGCCACGCTCGACAGGATTCCCACGGTTCCCATGGCCAGCGATTGGAATCGCACGCCGGACCAACCTGCGGCCACTGCCATTGCGCTCAGCTCCTCCGGCGTCCGGTAGGAATCTATCGTGCTGCTCAGGTAGCGATACGCGGTCAGCTGTCCCGAGATCACACCTCCAATCGCCGGCAACATTGTGCGCAAGTAGATCCGATACGCAGAACCAAAGACATTCTTCGGCGGGCGCACGAACTCAAGGACGACTGCCCGCCCGCCAGGCTTCACGACTCGCTGCATCTCCCGCAGGCCCCGCACGGGGTCGGCAAGGTTGCGAAGGCCGAATGCAATGGTTGAGGCGTCGAAGCTCGCGTCCTCGAATGGGAGCCTCAGCGCGTCGCCTTCGATGAACTCGATTGCTGGGTTGTCGCGTCTGGCGACCTCGAGCATCTGCGGGCTGAAGTCGAGTCCGACCACACGCCCGCCGTCGCCGGCGATCTTCGCCAGCACAGTGGTCAGCTTCCCCGATCCACACGCAATGTCCAGCGCTGACCCTCCCGGCGCCAGCCCTGTCGCGCGCGCCGCCTTCCTGCGCCAACCAGCGTCGGTTCCGCCGGAAAGGACGGTGTTGACCAGGTCGTAGCGGCGGGCGACGCGGTCGAACATCGCGCGCACCGCCTGGGGGTCCCGTTCGCCGATCGCTAGACCCTCTGCCAGATGGAGGCGATGCCCTGTCCAACCCCTATGCACATGGTGGCCAGGCCGTACTCGGCGTTGCGGTGCGCCATCTCGCGGACCAGCGTGCTCACCAGGCGCGCGCCGCTGCTGCCCAGCGGATGGCCGAGGGCGATGGCGCCGCCGTTGACGTTCACCTTTTCCTCGTCCAGACCGAGCAATCGCACACACGCGAGCGACTGGGACGCGAAAGCTTCGTTGAGCTCTATAAGGCCCATTTCGGAGGGCTGAAGACCGGCTTGCTCGAGAGCCTTCAAAGAGGACGGCACCGGGCCGATCCCCATGTAGTCGGGGTGAACGCCCGCCGGCGCTGCCGAGACCAGTCGTGCCAGCGGCTGCAGCCCGCGCTCTTTGGCTTTCGCCGCGGACATCAAGACGATAGCTGTCGCCCCATCGTTGAGCGGAGAAGCGTTGCCGGCGGTGACGGAGCCCTTTTCGGCGAAGGCAGGACGCAGTTTGCCCAGCGCTTCGAGCGAGGTGTCGGATCTCGGTCCCTCGTCAGAGCTCAGCTGGAGGGCTTCACCTTTTCGCTGTGGCACCACGACAGGGACGATTTCCTCGGCCAGCCTCCCCGATTGCTGCGCTGCCACTGCGCGCTCATGGCTGCGCAGCGCGAACGCATCCTGGTCTTCGCGCGATACCTCGTACTTCTGGGCCACGCGCTCGGCCGTCTCCCCCATCTGCAGCGTGCCGTACAACTCGGCCATCTTCGGGTTGATGAACCGCCAGCCAAGCGCTGTGTCGTAGGCGGTTTGGGGTCCGCGCGGAAAAGCACCGTCGGGCTTGGGCATGGCCCAAGGGGCGCGAGTCATGCTCTCCACTCCTCCCGCGACCATGATGTCGGCGGCACCCGTCTGGATCTCACGCGCCGCAGCGATCGTCGCTTGCATGCCCGAGCCGCAAAGCCTGTTGACCGTCTGGCCCGGCACCTCGACTGGAAAGCCGGCGAGCAGGAGCGCCATGCGTGCGATGTTCCGGTTGTCCTCCCCCGCCTGGTTCGCGCAGCCGAGGATGACGTCGCTGACCTCGGCCGGCTTGACGTGTGCCCGCTCGCACACTTCTTTCAGCACGATGGCCGCCAGGTCGTCCGGCCGGACGTCCTTGAGCTGGCCGCCGTAGCGCCCCATCGGCGTGCGCGCGGTGGCGACGATTACAGCTTCCCGGAGCTCGCTCACTTCTTGGCGCGTTTGGCCAGGAAGGCGCTGACTCCCTCCGAGAACTCCGCGCTCGCAGCTTGCGCCTCCTGCAGGTAGGACTCGAATTCGAGGGCTTCCTCGTAGCTGGACTCGAGGGCGTGCACGACCGCGCGCTTCGCGCCGGCCAGCGCCTGGCGCGGCTGTGAGGCGATCTGCGCGGCCAGCTCGCGGACCTCGGCCTCGAGCTTGTCCGCCGGCACCAGGCGGTTGATCACGCCGAGCCGGTACGCGTCCGCCGCCGCAAGGGGTTTGCCGGTGAAGAACATCTCGTACGCCACCCCGGTGCCCGCCAGCCGCGGCAGCAGCCAGCTCACGCCACCGTCGGGCGCAAGTCCGATGTTGATGAAGGCTTCGAGGATGTATGCCTCCGGCGTCGCGATCCGGATGTCGCACGCGAGCGCATAGCTGGCGCCGATCCCGACGGCTGGACCGTTCATGGCCGCGATCACCGGCTTGGGCATGGTGCGCAGGCGTGTGAGCATCGGCATGTACTCGTTGCGTAGGACGTTGCCGACGTCCTCGGGCGTCCGCATACCGCCGTCTTGAACCATCTCGGTGACGTCAGCACCGGAACAGAACGCGCGGCCCGAGCCGGTGAGGACGACCACGCGCACCGCGTCGTCTCTTTCCACCTGCTTGATCGCGTCGCCGAGCTGCTTCCTTGTCAGCGCGCCAATCGCGTTCATCTTCTCCGGCCGGTTCAGCTGGATCAAGCCCACGCCGTCGTGGACGTGCACCATCACGTGCTGCTCGACTTCAGTCGTCGCCATGCCTATCCATTACCGTCCTTTGAAAACGCCTTTTCGCTTCTCCAAGAATGCGTGCATACCCTCTTTCTGGTCCTCTGTCGAAAACAAGAAGTAGAAGCTCTTGCGCTCGGAGGCCAGGCCCTCTGAAAGCGGCGACTCGAACGCTTTGAGCACCGCTTCTTTCGCCATCCGCACCGCGAGAGGGGCTTTCTCGGCCAGCTGCCGTGCCGTCCGCTTCGCGACCTCGATCGTCATCTCCGCCGGCACCACCTTGTTGACCAGGCCCAGCTCGTAAGCCCGCCGTGCGTTCACCGGTGCGCCGGTGAGCATCGCCTCCATGGCGGCGTACTTGCCCGCCGTCCGCGGCCAGCGCTGCGTGCCGCCGGCCCCCGGGATGATGCCGAGATTGATCTCCGGCTGGCCGAGGCGGGCAGTGTCGCCGGCGATGAGCATGTCGCACATCAGCGCGA